>OIFK01000106.1_pt1 | contig 60466 bp, 72 predicted proteins | sample 1582071 | NCBI WGS metagenome assembly OIFK01 (sample SAMN07501052, study PRJEB24779) | human gut metagenome | isolation source: stool | host: human infant | place: USA: Pittsburgh, PA | reverse complement strand
GGTAAGCAGAGTTTTTGAAATGTAAGGCCTTTGAATAAGACAAAAGGCTGCCTCATCGCTAACTTTGCAACAGTGCCCTTCGGGATAACGCTTACCGCTCATGGGCACCTCTCTTTAAGCCATCTTAAATGACTCTGAGGTGTCTGTTAAACCCGTGGCGATTCAGTACTCAATGCTGAATGGGCAGCAAGAGGGCGCAGGGGATTTGAACGTAATCCCCGTGATGATTAGCCTCCTTTGGGCTGAAAAATTTGCGCATGTGCAAACCACCGGAGCACACGCTAATAGGCCGTTCAGAAGGTGAGCGTCAGGCCACTCTGAAAATTGCCCGTACCATGCTGCAGAACGGCATTGACCGCAATACTGTCATGAAAATGACCGGTCTGACTGAAGATGACCTGGCACAAATCCGCCACTAATCCCCCTTTCCTGGCACTCCCTGCCGGGCCATCAGTGAAAACTGGTGGGGCAGGGAGGCATCAGACTCAGGCTCAGCCTGCCAGCCACAGCGATTTAACAGTTTCATTATCCCAGTTACGTTCCCTGTCAGACGTACTGTCAGCGGATTTGTCTGTTGGCCATTGTCGTCAAAAGCGGCATCAAGGTTTGTCCGTAAGAGATAAACACCGTTTACTCCAGGATTGAGTACCAAAGCATATCGTCCGGCCCATTCTCTGTCGCTCATTACGCGGTAATTCCAGCCCATGTCTTTCGCTGTTTCCAGCGCATACGTCAGGCGGAACATGTCGTTCTGTTCAGTCAACTCGCCGCTGCAGGAGCGCCAGACATAGCCCAGTTTGTCGGCCAGCTTAGCTCTCACACCCAGCAAACGCCCCTGATTCAGTAACCACCCGATATCCTGTGCCACATCGCGCGAGAATCGCCGTTGCTTCAGTGCTGCCGCGAGCCAGCGGGTGAGAAAGAGATTTTCCTGTGCGGGAGAGAGTTCTCCCTGCTCCTGTCTGGCCAGTGCCAGCGCGACCAGTGCACACCATGCCAGATGGCCTGTTTTTTCTGTCAGCGTCATAACAGATACCTCCCTTCAGTCTTACTGATTCCCAGGTCTTAAATCTCAGTTGTTCAGCTCTGTACAGTCGGTCTCAGCTGCCATGTTGCCCCACCAAAACAGGTCACACCGACCACCTGCTCCCAGGTTTCCTTCTGCTCCAGCAGCTTCTCCAGCGCATGAAAGTCCGCGCGCGAGAGCACAATATCTTCCCGCTCGCCGGGCGACTCCAGAATATACCCCTCAGGTATCCGCGTGGCCGATTCAGCAGCCTGCCGTGAGGATATGCGGTAAAAGGTTTTGATGCATCCTCCGCGAGTGAGGGCATCGAGGATGATGCTTTCGGCAACGCGCATGACTGGCTCCGGTTAAAAGTGTTTCACGTCTTTGCCGGTGTGCAACTGGCGACGCTCATCATGCCGCGTAGTGCTTCCACAGACAACGGCTTTGCCTCATTGCCCCGGTGGACCATCGCATGGCAGTTCGGACAAGGAATGCTATGGTAAATATAACCTTCCCCTTACACTCATGAAGCTTATGGAAGAATTATTCACTTGTCCGATATGTAAACTCTCATTTGGCCATAAAGCTAGGTTGAGAAAGCATATAAAAAAGCATACGAAATCCCTTGAAAAGAATCTCGCTAAGGCCAACTCAACCAAAAAGGCTGAGCATGAAAAGATGCTTATTCAGGAGAGGATTGCAAGGACAGGTAGCGCTTTTAAAAATGAATCGGAGAGAAATAAGTACTTTGAAAGAAGGCGTGCTGAAAACCCCATATTTGATATCGATACGCCGATCAGAAAGGCCTCGTTTATAGTGAATGCCGGTGCCTTTGGTTTGGGTAAATCCAGAAAAAACTAGCCGTTTTTTTGGCAAAAGCAGATCTAATGTCCCCGTGGTGAGTATATAAAAAATTACGGGGAGCTGAGCGACCTTCGTCTAGCTCTCTTCTTGTTTTTTTGCCGCAGCGGACTCTCGCGTGCGTCAGACACAAGTGGCGCAGGGGACGGGTTTTTGATGCGCGTCAGCGCATGGGAGGCGCCATGCGCCGGAGACCCCCGCAGCGAAGCGAGGACGAAAAAAGCATTACGGCTTCAGCCGTAATAATCCCCCACACTGCTAAGCCCAGAACAAACCCGCTAAAAACGATACAGAAGCTGCTGTGCGCGGTCGGAGTGGTCACGACAAGGCGATAGCCGCAGTCGGGGCGTATCTCCGCGTTAGCGGGCCGTTAGGGCCGCTTACGAGCGTGTACGCCAGAACGAAAAGCAACACCACCCACAGCAATGACAAGATCTAGTTACAACATCCGCCATTCTAAAGCGATGGTGTTCCCCGGCCTTCGGCCGGGGGCGGCGGCGCTTTTCAGTGGTGGGGAGGGGCGTCTGGCTGGCAAACCGGCGCCGATTTTATGACGAAGGCTTTTGTGAAGGCTGTAACTAATTTTATTCGCCGTCAGGGGCCCGTCGCGTAGCGATGGGAGCTACTTTTGAGGCGCTTGCGCCGATGTTTTTAAGTTATTCACTTTTTAAAGGGGATAACAGTAATGTCTTTTATTTGGTTTTATCTTTTATATTACGTAAGTAATTAAAAGATAAACCAAAAGAGTAATTGCAGGATATCGTTTGCACTTCAACAGTATTTACCCACAACCTGTACCAAACTTACTCCCGCTATCGGCAGGGAAACACGTAAAACCAGCCAACGGGGCATGCTGTTAACTAAAGGATTGTTCATTTTCCAGGCGGACTTTTATTTACGTCGTGTGGGATCCCCGCCAGTCAAGGCGGTTCATACGCGGCCTTTTCAGGCCAGTACGGGGGGTTGGGAGAAATATTCCCGTTTACGCTGGCGAGCTACGTCGCGCCTGGCTTTCATTCGCGATAAACCGGCGGCGGCTTTGCGGGTCCAGTTCTCGACTCTGATGGCAATCAGGCGAATATCTCCCGACGAGATGACTTCATTCGGATCAGCCTCCAGTAGCCTGGCGCGTTCACGGTATGCCTGTTTCAGGGGAATTCCCAGAATGGCAAAGAACTCCTCAGTCACCTCTATGTGCTTACAGGCGCAACGGGCGTCATAAGGATTGAAGGGAGCTTTTTCTGTGATGATGGCATTAAGCCAGGAGAGGCGATCGCATCCGCGGCTGGCCCGGGAAATCGACTTATGACCGCCATCACTGCGCGTTGCCAGGCCTGCGCGTTCAGCCAGTGTTTCAAGGTTGTGCCGGGTCTGCCAGTCCCGTAAATCAAGATCGTCGAGAATGGCCAGCATCAGCTCGCACAGCGTTTCAATGCCGTACTTATTTGCTTCATTGACCCAGTATCTGTTATGCCGGATACGACGCCGCAGTTCTGCTTTGATTTTCTGACGGCCCGCAGGGGTGGCAAGTGACCTGATCCACCGGTTCAGGAACCGGCGGCGGCGACGAGAAGCCACGTTATAGCAAGGGGTCTGATTGGGTACGCCCGAAGGACGGGCTTTAAGATGAAGACCTGTTTCAGTCACACCCGCCCGGACTTATGGCGAGTAGGGGTTGTGTTAGAATATGCATTTGCTATAATCCTTCACAGGCCAGCGCCTGCTTTTGGACCCCCTGATTTCTGAATCTCCCGCCAAGTTGATAGCAGATTTCAGGGGGTTTTTGCATTCAGGGGCCGTAAATTCGTCACCCCTTCCCTTTGGACGCTATTCCGGGAACGTCCCACCCAAGTAATTCCTACAAACCGTTGTAAACTACCATGTTGCGTAGCAAGGATCAATTTATAAAAGGAGATCCGTGAATGATCGCTCACAATAAAATCACGCATATATGCAATATATGACATAATCGCATATATATGATTTTTCACAAAAAAAACTGCATCACTAAGTCCTAAACGCATTCAAGATCGTATTGAAGTCCCTGTTTCTATAGGCAAGTCAGTGTACCACCTGCCGATAGCATCCCTGTGTGTTGTAACACTATCAGACCATAAAAAAAGGCCGCCTGAATAATCAGACGGCCTAAGGTTATTTTTTTTCTGCGGATGTTCCTTTTAACTGTTCGGCGAAAGCCAGACAGTCAGACAGCCAGAATTGCCTTGTCTTCCCCTTTAACAGACTTACCGGTGCCGGTAATGTTATTTCTCGGAAAATATTGGTGGTGGCTGCCGCGACGCCTAGTTCATGCTCAGGTACACCCAGCATGAGCGCAAACTCGCGCGTCGTGATTTGTACATCGTTATCGCGGCGGGCTTTTTTTCTTTGTGTGTTTTCAGACATAACAGCCTTTGTTAATACGTCGATTTCCAGTCACGTCCCGTGTCCCAGCGGGACTGCCAGTGTTCCAGATAGACGCTGGCCACCTGTGGCATATCATTCAGAACCAGCGCATTTTCTGAATTCGAATACTCCGCAGCTTTACTGAAGTTGAATGAGCCGGTTTCAACCGTGTTCTGGTCGATGATAATGACTTTGTCATGGTGGATTTTATAGGCATCCGTCAGACGCACGTTCACGCCGGCATTCACCAGGATATTGAGTGCCGCTTTCGAATATTTGTTCTGGTTTTCTCTATTATCCAGGATGACTTTAACGTCCACACCACGCCGGCTGGCGGACGCCAAGGCTTTCGCAATATCCGCAGCGGTAAAGTTGTATCCCATCATACGGACGGACTCACGGGCATGATGGATGGTGCTGAGCACCAGTTCCCGGGCGGTCCCTTCCGGGCTGAAACCGACCTGCACGGAAGGAGCGGCGATCGCTGACAGGGACGAAGAGAGTGTGGTGGCCATTACGGCCGCCACCACTATTTTTTTTAACATGGGGATACCTTTCATGATGTGGCCACCGGGACAGGCAGCCGAAGATCAGTAAACGAAACCGTCAACCTGTTGAGTGACGGCCGACTGGTGAATGTGCTGGTATTTTTCCAGTTCATCCTTTTTGACGGACAGTTTTTCCGGCTCCGGGTATTCGACGCTGTAACGGCCCCGGGTCTCGGTCAGTACCGAGGCGGCGAGGCTGAGCAGCTGCGTCGCGCGCCGGACTGTATCGGGGGGCACGGGGGAGACTTCGTCGAAATACATGGCTTCATCGGCAATGGCATACAGCACGCCATCCTGAATGATCATGCTGTCAGGGGCGTGTCTGATGTTGTCGTTTTTCACGATGGCCATAATGCGGTTGATACTGGCCGGACGAGGGCGGTCACGGCGGACTTTTGCCGGCAGCAGGTGAGACAGGCTGTCATACGTTGGCCATTCCACCTCAACAAACCGGTTGATGCGGACGTCCTTGTCGGTGATTTTGTCGTCATCCGCGATGTACAGGGCGTTGTTCCGGATCACGGCCCCTTTGAAGACCGTGGCCTGCTCACCCTGGTTTAAAGCCTGCAGTTCATCAAAGGGCAGTTTCGGTTTCTCCTGGACCGTAACGCGCCCGGTATCGGCATAGCTCCCCCCGATCGCGCCGGCGCGGTATTCCATACTGTCCTGAATGGCCTGGTATTCCATCCCGGCTGATTTCGCGGCGAACTCTGCGGTTTCAGTTGGATCGATGATGGTCCCGAAGATGCGGGTGAACATGTTGCCGAGCAGCGTCCAGAGCTTGTCCCCTACAGCCGTTTTGAGCTTCTGCAGGTCCTGACCTGCCAGAACGAGCGCATAGCCGAGGGAGCGGACCTGGGTGGCCAGCTGACCGATGGTATCGGAGTAGTACGAACCGACTTCATCTGCCAGCCATAAAAAGGGAAAGCGGTCCCTGAATTTTTTGATAACCAGTATGTCTTCCGCTTTCCCCTCCATCCTTTCGCCCAGGTCCTGGCTCAGGATCATCGCCAGCTGTGAGGTTGTCAGTCGCCCCAGCGTGAGCGCTTCTGACGCGGATAGCTCCAGTGCCGGGATAAGGATGACAAGAATACGGTCATTGTGGACCACATCCCGCAGGTCAATATCCCCGGCGCCGGATGAAAACACGTGGCCATAGGTATCGCTGAAGAGTGACAGCATACGGTTGTACTGGCTCGTCAGATAACCATGCTGGTTACGCGCCTCCTGCGACCACTCTGATGGCTTGGTGATCAGACTCATATCAAAGCCCGGCACGCTGGTTGAGAGATAATTACGCAGCCCGGTTCGAATTTCTTCGTGCCATTCCTCAGCTTCAGCCTGCAGATAGAGCTCCGCGAACTTATCCAGGGAGAGGTACTCCTGGATCAGCCGCTGCGACATCACCTTTTGTTCCTTGCGGCTTTTGTAAATCAGGGCCTTTGTCAGGACCTGGTTCATCCCCTTGGCTTTTTCCTGCCAGGTACGGTCGTTGCCGGCTTCCGGCATCATGGAATCCATCAGCTGCGTGATGTAGGTTTCCTGGGCCAGCGCAAACGGGTTCGTGTTATTGGACTGCTGGCGTGATTTGTCATTCTCCAGCAGGCGCTGAGAGCGGCTCTGGCCGCCGGTGATGTAGTTCAGCAACCGTAGATCGTCTTCACGGCCAAAGCGGCGGGACAGGGAGGCGACAGCAAACCAGACGTCATTCTGGGCCTTACCGTCAGAGAAGATCAGCCCTTTCGCCCAGCACAGTGCATTTAACACAAAACCAAGCAACATCTCGGTTTTGCCGGCACCGGTGGTGGCCATAAGAATGAGATGGCGCGTCAGGTCATCCATGCGCAGCCATATCTCACGGCCGCCATCGAGCGTGCGTTCGTATCCGGTATAGAACACGCCCGCCGCCTTTTCCATATGCCGGTTAAGCTTAGTGACGGGCAGAAAGCCCAGCAGTTTGCCGGGCCGCATGGTTTCCGTTGACGGATCCAGTCTGTCCATGTCCATTGGCATCCTCGCCGGCATTCGGAATTCATTCAGCATGAACATCGGGACCCAGACCAGCATGACCGGAATGGCCGCCCACAGAAGGACAGGCCAGACTATTGCCGCACCAAATATGGCGATAATGGCGAGCAGCAGGGGGCCGGTGCGATACGCCATCTCTTCGACCATGCTCTGATGTACCTGACGCTGCAGCCGGGCGGCATCGACCGGTTTCTGCTTCTGTTGCATATCAGTTCTCCGCGTTGCTGTGCTCTGCCATGAAGGCGCGCAGGGTGGCCGGATCTTTCATCGTTGATTGCGGTACATGGCGGCCGTCGTCGGCAATGACCCAGGGCGTGCCGGGGATACGGTATTGCCTGAACGCGACATCGTTAATGGCCAGCGCCTCGCCGGCGATTTTCCAGCGTTTATCATCGCGTTGTGCCGGGGTTTCTTTTTGATCGTCACCGGTTTTCTTTTTGCCAATGGTGAGCATGCCCTCGTCAACCGAAAACAGTTTCTTCCAGGCCGCTGCGCGGTGCGCCGTCTCCAGATACAGGACAGACTGGATTTTCCGGACAGATTTCTCTTTACCAATCGCAGAGACGGGGAAGACCACCACGTTGTATTCATTACCTAATGCTTCGACGACCGGCTCCCAGTTTTTGCAATTAGGGCACTCCGGATCGGCAAAAACGTACAGTGTCCGTTCGTGTCCGGAAGACAGGGGGACGGTGAAATAGCCGCGGCCTGCTGCTTTCTGCAGGTTCTGCATAATGTGTGGGCTCAGCGTTTCCTGACTGGCCACGGAAACCGGCCGAGTTGCTGAGGGCCGGACAGGGGAAGCTGCCGGCATCGGCTGGCCATTGTCGGCATTCGGTGTTGTGTGGTTGCCAAAATAGGGATTACCCGGCGCAGGGTTGCGCAGCTCCGGTAGTCCCTGGAAGCGCGGTGCGGCCGTTTCCGCCGTGGCATTCCGGGGCTCTGCCGGTCCGAACGGCGGCACGCCCTGCGAGGGTGTTGCAGGCGCAAAACGCCAGACGGCAAAACAGGTAACAAGTAGCGCAGCCGCGGGCAGGAGCGTGCTCTTCCACTTTATTTTCGGCTTACGATCGCTGAGTACCCGGGTAATGACAGACAGCAGTTGTTCTGCCTCTTTATAGTCCAGGGCCCGGTATACCGGATGGCTGCTGTAGGTATTCAGGCTGGCCATCAGTGTGCCCCCCTCGATCCAGAAACTCGGGTCCTCGCTCACATTGAGAGAAAAAATCGGTGTGTCGTCATTCAGTGAAGCAATCAGGTGATTACCAGATATACGGGCATTAAATGTCGGAGTCATCATCGTTGGGGCCTTATATAAAAGCAGGTTCATCGTCGTCCGCCGCCTCACCGGCTGCGGCGTCATGTGATACGTGAGGTGCGGTAACGGTCGATACGGCAGCTGAGGCGGTATCAGTGAGGGGGGAAGTGGACGGCCCGGTGTGTCTCCCGGCGTCCTGGTCGGGATGCGCCTCCGCTGCAGCAGCGTTATCTTCAGGCTGTTCTGCTTCTGCAGGTTCCGGTTCATCGCCCTGGAGGTCAGTAAAGCTGTCCTGGCTGAGCGTCGGGGGTAACCAGTCAGGTTCTTGCTTCCGGCGTTCGGTTTTCTTCACGCGTCGCTCATGCACCAGACCCAGCCCTTCCAGCTCGTACTGCAGCCCGTCGATGGCGGATTCGACATAGTCGATCTGCAATGGCAGCTTCTCTTTTCGTACCACGATTTCAAAACGCGTCTGAGCAATGACGCCCGCCCCCTCCACAAAAACGCTGGCGGTATCGGCACCGTGCAGGGCATACCAGAGTGTGCGATCGATGGGCTTCAGCCAGAGATACTGTGACGGCGGCAGGCGAATATCGTGGCCCAGCAGGCCGCTGAGAGCCGTTCTGACGTACTGGTGTGTGGCATGGATTTCTTTCATCCCCTCCGCCTGCCAGACCTTCTGAAAGGCTTTTTCTGCCCGGGAAAAATCAGGACGGTACAGATTTTTCGTGCGCTTACGTTCTTTACGGTTGCGCGGGAGGCAGCTGCGGTTCAGATCATCCAGCAGTTTTTTGGCGGCTTTCCGGTTATTCATCAACACCTGCAGGCCGAACACGGCAAACAGGGCTTTCTCATAATCCTGCAATGTGTCCGGAGAGGCCGACAACCGTGTACCCAGCTGAGAGATAAAAACGTCACGGGCTTTTTCCCGGTCCAGTATGCGCGAGGCGATAAGACCATGCCTGGTGGCGAACTCTTCCGGTTTTTCCGCCCAGCGGCGTTCCGGGCCGTCATCGTTCATTAACAGGTCCGCCGACCGGCTTTCTGCCAGCACCGGCACAATGGCCGGCGACCATTTGCTCATGATCTGCGGCAGCGTGTGGATATTGACGATACGCTTGCTCTTTATCGGCCGGGACGGATGGTTTTTGATACTGACCAGCGCACCGATGGCAATGGGGAGCAGAAAAATAAGCAGGATGCCGGACGTTTCATTCATCACGGCGAACCAGTCATGCCAGGAGACAGCCTGGGCGTGATTGCCGGTACGGGCCAGCAGGTTGATTTTTTCCGCGACCCAGGGATGGATACGCTGAAAATCGACCATCCCCCATAGCCAGTAGAGCAGCAGGCACGATACCCATACAAATTTACTGAACCACAGCCAGCAGATAATCACGAGGGCGGCAGGGATCAGCAGAAAGCCGTAGGCGTCATCATGGCCGGAAGCGGCCTGACGGTTCTGAGACATAGGGACCTCATTAACACGATAAGCAGATCAGGGATGCAGAAACTGAAAGCCCCCGGGACTCGGGGGCGGTATGGCAGAGGTGACGTTAACGCGACGGAGTGTCAGGTGTAGCTGAACATCGCCAGTCCGGTCTCTTTGCGGGCGGTACGGGCACGCTCATGGACCTTCTGAGGGAACTGCAGATCCGCATACTGCCGGTGCTCCATCGCACAGATGACGTCATATAGCGCGGAGGAATACTTCTCACCGCCCGGTGCATCGACGCTGACGCTGGGGAGTTCCGGGTTTTTGGTTTTGAGGGTGATGACATCCCCCTTATACGCCACCCGCGTCCAGCTGGACATGTCCAGCCCCATCACATCGTATTCCCCCTTGCGACGCATACTGACGTAAAGCAGGGTTCCCCGGATGGCATCCACGCCCAGATAGGTCCGGTTGCCCGAAATGATGACGTTCCCTTTCTGTGGCATAAACTCCTCACCACTGACGGCATTCACCACGCTGTTCAGCGCGCGGCGTCGCTTGCGCAGGGTAAACTGACGAATGATGAAGGGCGTCACAAACAGCACCCAGAACAGTAGCGCCTTGCCATCATCTTCAGATCTTGAAGATATGGTACAGATAAAGGCGAAAAGCAGGCACACAGGGAAGTAGATCATCGCGGCCCAGAATTTTAACAGTGACACGAAAGTTTCCATGCCGGTACGTTCCCGCTGGCTTTCCATAAGCTGCCCTCGTTGTTAATTTATGGTTAAATTATAACATAACCCATTGATCCGGGATAAGTTCGTTATCCTTTAAATCCATCCTTGTCCCCGGGGGTACGCTCTTTGGCATCCATTCCCGGGACGCGGCCCGGGTTAACCGTGCGCCCGACGCCAGCAAAGATATTCGAGACCGAATCGCTCAGGCCGCTGAACAGAGAAGCCCCTTCACGTCCGCCCAGGAAGCCGATCACGTAATCCGGGATGACGACCAGCATCGAGAACACTTTGGTGGCCACGGTGGTGGAAATCCGGGCATAGATAAGCAACCAACCAACGGCAGTAAACAGCCCGGTCCAGGAGTCAATCTGTGCGTTGGCCAGCGCCGAGGCAAACAGCAGGTTCAGGATCGTGCCGGCTGCCACGATAGCCACAGAGGCAAAGAAGAAGGCCAGTACCATCAGGCTGGGGCGCAGCATCATGTCGATAAGAAAGACATAGCCGTAGGCCGCGCGGCTTCCCCGGTCCTCTTCGGTGCCTAGGTGCGTGGCGGACCACATCGGGCCGGCGGCACAGCCAACCAGCACGCTGACGGACCAGTTCAGGACGCCGGTCATCCAGTAGATGAACGGGATCGCTGGCAGCAGCACTGACAGGCTGAAGCCCGCCGAGAAGAGGATCAGCAGCAGGAAGTAGAACGGAGGGGACAGCGCCTGCATGATAGCCACCAGGGTCGCTTTCCAGCCGGTCAGCCCGTTGGTAACTCGGCCCACGATATTATTACCGCTCCATGCAATCGACCCCTGAATGGCCACATAAGATGTCAGCGCCGCACCTACGGTATCCAGGGTGTAGTCCCCGATGGTTTTCATCTGCAGCAACGGGTTGAGCTGGTTGCTGTCGTCATTTACCTGGCCGATATTCCTTGTCGCAATCCAGTTTGTCAGCTGCTGCATCGGGCTGTTAAACAGTCCGATGAACACTGATTTCGGATCCTTTGCCCGGCCCGTCTCGATGTCCGTTTTGCTGGTCTTGGTACCGAGCGTTGCGGTGTAGCTGCTATTCTGCAACTGGGTGTTATAGGCGGTGAACACCTGCTGATACAGGTCGGTGTTGCCCATTTCCCCCAGGCCCGTCGGCCCGCTGACGGTGGGTGCCGATTTACCCACATCAGAAGTCTTGGCGTTCGCAGTCGCAAACGTCTGGTACCAGGCACCCAGAGCGATCCAGCCGTAGGTTTTCATGTTGCTGGTCAGGCTGCTCTGCAGAGTGTCTTCATAGTCAATCTGATTGAGCGCAGAGTTAATGGTGTTCTCATAGGCGGTTGCCGCATTCTGGATAGTGGTTTCGACATCGGTCAGCGTACCGGAGTCATCATCACGTTTGCTGATATAGGTACTGACAAATGCCTGTGCGGCGCTGTCGAGGGTCGTCTGCATGGTATCCAATGCTGACTTCTGTGCGCTGACAATAGCGTCAGTATCCACATCGGAATCAAACAAGACCGACCAGCTGCTGCTGCGCGTGGTCGTGGGGATTTTCGCGGTCCCACAATAGGCGCTGCCGTTGCTGGTTTCATAACTGCCGTCACTGCCGGAAGTGCTCATCTCTGACGTGCTCGCTGAGCCGGCATCGTCGTAGAAGCCGCTGAGCTGTTCGTTGATGGCATACTTGCACAGGTTCATCTCAAAAATCTGCTGGGCTGCATCCCGCGTCGAGCTGGCGACGGGTTGCGTGACCAGTGAATACCCGTCATCCATCATATCCACAGCTTTGTTTGTCAGCAGATTGGCGCCGCCCACCCCCATGATGGACGCCGCCCACAGCATGATCAGCTGCGAAAGCGACCAGCCGCTCGTTGTCGGGACCAGGGTGATGAACCCGACAAAGGACATGAGGGGCGCCATCGCGGTGCGCGTACTGCCGAAGACTTTGCCGGCATTACCCGCTTTGACAATGCTTTTGAGGGTGACAGTCAGAAACCAGAACAGAGCAATGGCACAGATAACGCCGTTCAGGATGCCGAACAGGGAACCGATGACGGTGGTATCCGTTGAAGTAAAGGGCGACGTCACCACGTCGCCAAAGATGGTAACCAACGCCTGGCGGGAGAGGTCACTTGAATTTTCAGCAGCGTCACGAATGGTGCTGTACGTCACGTCATCGGCCAGGGCCGGCAACGAGATGAGCAGCAGCAACAGACCCTGCAGGGGCTGCTTAAATAGTTTCATAGAAAGCCTGCGCGTAAATGAGTAAGAACAGAGGGACCCGTTCAGATAGGGTTCAAGGCGTCTTTGATCCAGTGTGCGTGGTGGAGGAAATCGCTGAATCGTCCGCCTTCTTCGTCACTGACGCGGCGTTGCTGCAGCTGCCAGAGGCGGTACTGACATATCACAACCTTCAGTGCCGCCAGACTGGCCAGCGCGGCGAAGATCACCACAAAAATGATCGCCCGCCAGAACGTCATCGAGGGCAGGGTGGAGGCCGTCAACAGTATCATAGCCATCAGAACGGGCGTCAGGACCAAGAACAGCCCGGCGACCACCCACCACAATCGCTTGAGAAAACGGTACTTCCACAGCAACTGCGGCAGACTGTAGCCACTGGCCTGGACAGCCTGTTCAAATGTCAGCTTCTCGCGTTTTTCCTCACGCGCCTGACGCCGGAAGGCCTTCAGCCGGAAGATACTGCTCTTCAGGGACTGGCTGACGTCCGCCCCCACACGGCGCATGTCGTTTATGGGTGTAAAAATCGAGACCGACAATGAAAGGGCCTTGCGGGCCCTTTTTACTGCCGTTGAACGCGGTGTCTGTCCGGCCGGTTCGGTCTGGTCATCATGGGATTTGTGTGTCATTTGGCGACGCCTCCGCTGATTTCCTGCATCAGTGCCTGCAGCTGCGGGCGATATTCCCGGTCAGCCGCCAGGGCGAGTTGCTGGCCGGCGATAATGTTGCTTTCCCTGAGCTGGTTCTTAATGCCGAGCTGCAGATAATTTGACAGTGACTGTACCCGGATCAGTTCGCGCATCAGGTTATCGCCATCCATTGCCTGCAGGTCTTCCTGGTAATCGGTATTGGCATACCGGCGGCCGACTTCGAAACTTTCAAACTCGCGGGCTGACATCTGGTAGTTACTTTTGGCCAGATCTGACGCGGTGTCATCGAAATACGACCTGGCGGATGCATTTTCCAGCGCTTCTTTCAGCGCGGTGGTCGTGCTGCTGTTGGGTTTACTGTCCGCAATCATCGATAACTGCGGTTGCTGGGCGGCACTCTGAATCGCCTTGTACTGCGTCAGCAGGCCCTGGTACTGCCAGCCGGTTTCATTCTTGATTTCTCCCTTGCCGAGCGTGCGCCCGGGACTGTGTTTCGCGCTGTTCCGCATGTACGCCATCCCGGCATCGATCTGGTCATCACTGAAGGTGAGTTCCGGCTCTTTACCCGCGGCGCCGGCACCGTCATAGAGCGACTGGACCTGGATGTCGCCGCCAGGCATGTCGGAGGACACCGACTGGCACAGCGAGGTGCCGCCATACACCGCGTATTCGGCACTGGTGCAGTAATTCGCGTGAATGGCGGCGCTGCGGTAATCATCCTGCGCGGGGAGAACCGGCGCGGAAGCCACAGCTTTCTGAATGGCCGAGTTGCTGATCCCGCTGCCTGACGCCAGAGAGGACGCGGTGGCCCGGGCAGTATTATGAACCTGATGCGCCACGCCGGACGCCGATTCGCTGCAGATGCTGTCCGGCACGCTAAAGCTGGCGCGAGCCTTTTCCAGACGTTCGGTTTCACGGCCGAAATTGTCCGCCTGACGTTGTGCCTGGAAGCCTTCTGTCAGTGTCGCCGTGTTTTTATCGCTCGCCTGGGTAATGGCGCTGCCGATTTCCGTGTTGGTGGTCAGGATTTCTGCCAGCGTGGTTTGCATCGTTGTCAGATGGGGCACAACCTGGCTTGTGATCGGCACGCTGGAAATAACGCTAACCGGGTAGGCAGCAAGAGCCTGTCCGCATGCGATGGACAATGCGGCGGCTAAAAGTTTTCGTTTCATGGATTCACCTCAGAGGCGGTAACCGCGTTTTTCGATAATTTCCCGGGCGAGATGGCGGGTGACGTTCCCGGCGTCCTGTTCGCCGGCCTTCTTGCGACGGAATTCAATGACACGCTGAGCCGAACCGTGCTCAAAGTTTTCCGCCAGAATGTCGCGCGCGGTGGCGCCATCCAGTTCCTCATACAGATAATCCCGAAGGGCGGTGTCGCCCGGCGATGAACTCAGCGCCCAGAGTTCTTTCGGGCCCGCGGTGTTTTTCAGAATGTGGGCGATGCGACCGGCTTTCGTGCGGAATACGGCAAGAAAGCTCGTCCCGCTGCCATCAGCGGCCGGGCCTTTCGGTATTTGCATGAACTTCCGGATGGTGACTTCCGGTACCTGGAAGTGGTCGACAAGCGCCCGTTCATCTTCGGGGCGGCAGTGCATGAGATACACCGAGTTGGCCGATTTCAGAATCGTGTCAGGGAAGTCGGTCAGGTACTGTGAGCACAGTACGGTACGGATACCAAATTTACGTTGTTCACGATCCTGCGTTTCCAGCATCGGGAAGATAAACGGCACGTCCGAAGCGTTGTGGAGTTCGTCGTAGTATTTCGACTTCACTTCCTGGTCAAGCTGATCCAGTTTTTCCATGTGCATCGGCCGGTACATCTCCGGTACCGCGGCCATCAGCTCTTTACGGTACTGCGGCAGGATGAAGTCTCCGCCGCTCACCTGGCCGGCGAAGAGGTACATGATGCCGGTACGCAACTGCCCTTCGGCACTTTTATCCCCGACGACATTATTCAGGTCGATGGCAATAATGCGGGTGGCCGGGTTAATAATGAACCGGGTCCGGCCGGCCAGCATTTTATAAGTGTTACACGCCTGGCCGATCACGCGGGCGACATACTCTGTCAGCAGCTCCTGGGAGTTATCACGACAGACGTTGCCGAAGCTCGCTTTGATCTCCGGGCTGTTGATGTACTCGCTCATGTCGGAGAGTTCCGGCACGGCGAGGAACTGTGCCAGCTGGGCCTCTTTCACGTAGCCGGCGCTGAACAGCATGTCGCGGACGTCATACCAGGGACAGTCGTCCCACCATTCCTCGTCATACCGGGTCCAGAGGCCGGACGCTTTTAACGCCCGGGTGATCTCCGGCGATGCGCCGTCTGAAAACTTATTGGGGCTGGTTTCATCCTTATCGCGATAGGCCATCGTAATCACCCGCTCCAGCAGGACGTCGATATCGCGGGAGTTAGGCGGCAGACCGGTGTTGGAGTCAATACACATCGCGGTCAGCATGCTTTTCATCCAGGTTAGTTCCGGGGCGATGGGGTAACGGGCACCCAGCTGGATGTCAAACATATTGCGGCAGTGATCGCTGTGATTGCGCAGCGCCCAGCCGATGGCTTCATCCTTGCGTTCCGGGGGCAGGCTGTCCCGGATAAGCTGGATTTGTCCCTGGGCGCTGTAGCCCTTATCGACAACCGCGATAAAGGGCAGTTTTTGCTGGGCGTTGCACACAATAGCATTGCTGAGCATGTTCATGATGAGCGACTTACCCGAACCGGGTTCACCGACAATCACCTCGGTGTGCTTATTCTGCTTCGCTGACGCCAGCCCCACCGGAATGATTTTGCCGTCAGGGGTTGGGAAAACAATCGAGGCATCATCGGACCAGGCTGACGCGGGCCGGCTTAACGGCAGCAAGCTGAGCGCATCTTTCAGCGGTGGATACAGGTTGTGTGGACCACCACCAGTCCGGGCCGCCAGTAACGTTGACGCCCAGGCACGGTAGGGATTACCAAACGTACTGGTCACCTCACAGACGCCCCAGCCCTGAAACGCTTTGGTCAGCAGGGTGAGGTTCAGCGTTGCCTCTTCCTTCGTTTCTCCCCAGGTTGAAGCCACTATCGTCATCACACAGACCGGATCGTGACTGTCGCGCTTCTTCAGTTCTTCCACCGCCTCCCAGATGGGGCGCAGTGGCGGGATATAAGCGGTATACGTGAGCAGGGTGCCTTTCCATGACAGACTCTTCAGTCCTCCCGGCATGACATCCATGCGAATACGGTACGGTACGGAACGGGGGATCCGGGCTTTCAGCTGAGCGAAGGTTAATAGCTGCTGTGGGCCCATCGCCACGGAGAGCGTGGCGTGCCACATGCCGTTAATGTTAATGAAGTTGTTTTCGGCGTCGGCATCCACACCCATGAGCTGGTAGTTCAGCCAGGGGGCGAAGAGCGGTGAAGCGTCTTCCCGGTTACGTTTCCCGTGAGGTCTGACGCGATCGGACGCCAGCACCGGCCGCCAGGCTTCATCGGTGCCCTTCCTGTCCACCTGACGGCGGATCTCCCGGCCCAGTTGATGGACATCCATCAGATCGATAAGCTGGCCATCCCCCCCGTCAAAAAGGGCGGTTTTTATCGTGTTGAGAAAGGCGTCATGGCGAATTTTCAGCCCTGTCAGTTCGGAGAACGCGGGGACCTGGCCAAACTGCGTGCCGGGCGCTTTACTGACGAGTCCGCTGATCCGACGCATGTCGCCTTTCAACTCCTGAGGCGAAAGGGTTTCTCGCCCCGTCCAGCAGGTCAGCCAGACGCGTTCACGGCTGACCCACGGGGAAATTTTGGCGATCTTTTCATCCAGAATGTCCGCCATGTCCACACCAGTGCGGGCAATGGAGCGGTACTGGTGTGCCAGCAGGCGCTTCAGTTCCGCATTGCCCTGGTTGGGGTCATTCTCCATCACCATCGAGATTTTGTGGCCCGTCGATTTAAAATCCGTGGCCATTGCCGTGGCCACTTTATTGATAAACCCGTCAAAACTGAATTTCTGACTGGCGGGGGCGTCCTCATCCATTTCACAGAAGCCACCCTGTACCTCAAAAGTAGAGGCATAATGGCCGGCGTCGGTAACGGCGATAAAGGGGACCTGCATATCCGGATAGAAGTTGCGATCTGACTCCGTCAGATTGACGATGGTCCGCAGGTCGCAGTAGTCCGGCATTGCATTAGAAACCGTGTGCCGGCTGACCGAGGTGATGAAATCTTCAACCGCATTCATTAATGACATATATAGCTCCTACAGCCTGGGGAGTGTGAGAGTGTTCAGCAGGGCGTCCGCGTCCATGCCGGCAGGCAGCAGCAATGTGAGATCGCTGAACACGGTGGCCGGCAGGACCAGATGACAGCCTGCCAGTCGCTGACGGAATGCCCGCCGGTCATCCGGGTGTAAGCGTGACATCACCGCCGCAAATTCAGCCGGGCGGGACGTATCCCAGGCGCGTTCGGTTTCCCGTTTGTGGCGGCGCATCCATAGCAGCACCCGTTGCCCCTGTTTTTTCGCGTGACTGTTGCCGGCGATGGCCGCGATACAGGCGATCCGTTGCAGGTTCACGACGTCTGCGGCATGAAGCCCCGGTAACCAGCACAGGTCGCCCTGGTGTGCTGACGCCGTGTCCAGGTTGTGGCTTATCCAGCAGACTGCACAGACCGCGTCGTTCTCTGCTTCACTGAGCCGGAAAAGCCGCCGGGCGGGCCACCGGCACCGTGAGCAACATTCAGCATTTACCTGAACTGGTGAGGGCGGCGTGTCATCACCGCTGACATCCAGCCAGGCGACATCATCAACACCTTTTTGTGTCACTGAGACCTCCGGAGGGCAGCACGAAGGCTGCCCGTTGTGATGATTAGCTACCGGAACCGACGGTGACTTCGGTCAGACCCACCTGGCTCTGCGAACGGCGAACGATTTCACCCAGCCCGATGAGGAAGATCCCGACAACCCAGCCGATAATGATGCCTTTGGTGGTGATGTGCGGACTTTTCTCCTTGTTCTTCATGGCGATGATGGTCGCAAACACGATCAGCACACCGACACCTTCGGCGAAAACCAGCGCGTCTTTTTCCACATCGCTCATCCCGCTCGCCCCCTCATCAACCATGTCGGTCAGGGTACCGTCAGCGAGGGCGCTGAGCGGGGTTAACGCCACCAGGCTTGCCATACCGGCAGTGAATTTACGTTTCATGGAATGGCGCAGCTCATGTGCAGTGATGGAAGCTTTTAAGACACGATCGAAGATTGCAGACATAACGTCTCCTTACAGGTAGTTTTGGTTTAAATGTTCCGCGAGAGCGGAGGACAGACTAGAGAGACAGACCGAGGCTGGTCTGGATAGCATCGAGCAGTGTCGGGGCGCAGATAAGAAACACCCCGGTAATGAATTTCACGGCGCCGGTTCCCACATCTTCACCGGCTGACAGACCGGTGTGGCCGTCTTTCAGTGAACGTTTAATGCGCTGTGTGCCGGACAGTGCATAGGCTATACCCAGCGTCTGGAGAAGCGTCAGCAGGGCATTGGCCGCATCGGCACCCTGACCAAAGGTGTCGGTGGAAACATACGAGACCTCATCAAAGGTGACATCAGACCAGCCGAGCTGGGCGGCCCCAGCATTGATTATCTGGGACAGCCCTATCAGCATGCCGCCGAGAATGACGACGCCGATGATTTTTCCCGTACCGTTGTGGCCCGGCACCTGGCGGGCCAGTCGGGCCTCTTTGGTCAGTGCGAACATCACCCCATAAATGCCAAGCACAACAGCCAGGGCGAAGATGAACCGGTTACCACTGGTGTGGATCGCACTGGCCAGGTTGACCAGTGCCGTCAGGGCATCAACCATGTATCCCCCTTAACGGATCACGCCTTCAGTCGTGAATACCTGGCGGTTTGCCGAATCGATCCGGATGATGTTGACTTTACCGTCAGCCAGGGTATCGCCCTCACGGACGGCCCAGGTTTTGTTTTTCCAGAAGATCCACGCCGCACCGTCCTGGACTGAACTGACCTTCATGCCTGACGTCAGCAGGCGCGGGCGATGGGGGGCGGACGTTGCGGTATTGACCTTCTCCACCTCCAGTGTCGCCACCCGTGACTTCAGGATGTTGATCTCCTCCCGATACTGGCTCTGCAGCTGCTGCGCGGTGGCCGCCTGCTGCTGCAGGGTTTTCACGGTGTCGGACAGCCGCTGGATGGCTGTACGGTTGGCTTCCGCGTAGGTTTTGACGCCGTTCACCATCGTGGCCACTTCCTCTTTCACGTTATCGCTGGCCGGTGGTGACAGTGTTGAGGACAATGACCGGTTGTCTGGTTGTGAGGCTGCCGGAGGAACGTTTTCAAAGCCGGCCGCCGCATTCAGCTCATCCTGTGATGACGGGGTGGTGGTGCCAAAGAGATACCAGATGGCCAGGGTGGCGGCGATGAGAATGCCGATAAGCCAGGGACCGTTCAGTCCCAGAACATACTGTTTCTCCAGAAGAAGATATTTCAGACTCGGTTTCTCATGCTGCACGATGGCCGATATATCTGGCTGATCATCCTTGTCTGTGGCGGGATGATTAAATTCATTCATGTTGTTTTACTCCGACGTGTTTTCAGGCTGTGACTGGGTCCGGATGCGTGACTGCGTTTGTTCCCGTAGCTGTGCGAGCGTAGGGCTGACCGGCGAAAGTGCGTTGCCGGTATGGCTGTCCTGCGGGTTTGCCAGCGGGGTGGCCGTGTTGCCGGTGGTGTTCTGACCGCGAGGCTTGATTTCATCAGCCGTGGTGACAGCAGCCATAAACTCGACATAAACGGCCTGGCCGGCATCCACCGTGACCTGAGTCGGCGAAATTTTGGCGGCGTCCGACTTGAGCACGTCAGCGGCATTGGACGCGGCACCGCCTGCCACCACGCCGGCCACCGCCTCGCCATTCGGCATCCCGGCATGGCTGGTCACCGTGCTGTAGCCGTTGGTCAGGATCTCGGTATTGGCATCCGCATAGAGGTCACCGGCTTTACCGATACCGGCAGCAATCGACGGCAACAGGATGCGGGACATATAGTGGTGATTCACGTCAGTGGCCACATTGGCCATGAGCGTGTCGTCTTTCAGCGCATAGGCGTCAACACGGTAGTTTTTGCGGTTCCAGTACATGGTTGTCATGTGGATCACCACGCCGTCCCCGCCGAGTTGTGCCTGAGAGGCTTTCAACACCGCACCCTTATAGGGGCCGGTATAGAGCCTGACGACCGCCGGCGAATGGTTGTTGTCGGAATCAATACCAAAATCCACTGAGCCGGGCACACGTGTATAAGCCGGGATCAGCTCGATGACCGGGGCCGTGCTTTCCCCCCCGCCGGATAATCCCCCACCGGTTGTCCGGGGCATGATGGACGATGTCCAGTCAGCATAAGCCGATTTGGCCTGACTGCCTTCGGCGGCAGCGCCCGGCTCGGTTGCCACGGCCAGAGAGACCTGCTGCAGATCCGGCGACTGTGCCGACGTGTCCATTGATGCGAGGAGTTTATTCAGGGCTGCCTGGTCTGACTTACTGAGGCCCTCGTCCTTTTTCTTCTCCTGCTGTTTTTCCTCGTGAGCGGGCTTCCGCTTTTTCTCTTTCGGGGGGGCTTCCACGGTATGCACCGGGGTGCTCCCGCCTACCGGGATACTGGCGATGAAACTGGAATTATCCGCCCGTGCGGCACTGGCGCCCTCCCGGTTGTATTCGTGCAGGAGCTGACGGTACTGCTCAGTTTCTGCACTCTGGTGTTTCCCGGCACTGGCAACGTTGGTCACATTGATACGGGAAGGTGTCGGCGGCGGGGCAAAAAAGTGGTTCCAGAGCAGGTAGCCCCCTCCGGCAACGCCGGCACAGACGAGGGCAGCCAGCCCGACCAGTAATGTCTTATCGCGACTTGCGTCATTTTCGTTGGCCATGCTTCACTCCAGAGTAATGTTCAGTGCCTGAGAACGCCCCATCACGGAGAACGTCACATAGGGCGTGACCGGGAGCTTAAAGAGGTGCATCCCATCAGCGGAGGACAGCGTCTGATCAAACTCATCGACTATCTCAGCGCGCGTCCGGATAAAGAGGTCGTCGCCCAGCTGCCAGACGGTGGTATCAGGCACCTGCCCGGTCGCTTTCAGGCGGTGTGCCTCCCTCGGGGGCGTACCATCCAGGAAGGCCTGAAGCGTGTTGTCGTAAAGGCCGATTTTCGATTCCGGCGCGGCCATCGGGCGGGCGGACGGTCCCCGCTGCGGAATGCGCAGATCCAGACGGTTATCGACGGTCCACACCCGGGACTGGCTGTCGGTGTCACCGCTGGTAACTTCCACCGAAATCGGTACGGACAGGCCTTTCAGCAGGACGGTAATGCTGCCGCTCGCATAGGGCCGTTTGGCCACAATGGTGACGATGGGTGAGTCCGGGATGTAATACACATCAAAGTCCTTCGTCATCGGGTTCGTCGGCTTGCCTGCCACAGGCCAGGGGGCACCCGTGGCATCGGTAAAACTCAGGTTGCTGGGATGGTTTACCGCTGTGCGGACCAGAGGCAGACTGGAACCCGGTGACAGATTCACCGTCTGCGCACTGATGCGGGGTACCACCGTCATCGCCGGGGAAGCCAGCGCCCGGTTGATATTCTCTTTCTGCCCCCGCAGTTGCCGGACTTCATCCGGTGTCAGGGGCGCAACCTGCTTCTGCGCGGCACTGTACAGCGGCGAAGGCGGCGGGAGTTCGTCACTACCTGGCGTCGCCGCCGGTGCCGGGTCCGTCTGCGAACTGGCCTGTGGCGCGGCGGCTGTTGATGCAGATGGCGGTGCGGCCTGAGTGGTTTCAGGCGGTTGCACCGGCGGCGCCGGTGGCTGTTCAGCGGACTGCGGCGGTAATCCGGCTTTATTCATCAGCGCGGCATCCTGTTGGGGGCCGTCAGTGACCAGTATCGGATCGGCAGAGTGAGGTACCACGGTCTGTTGAGTCTCCACCGCCCCGACGTTGCAGCACATCACGGCGAGTAAAGAGAGTGCAAAATACGGTTTCATGCGTTCTCCGTTAATGACTGGAAGTCATGATGGTCTGCCTGACCTCCAGGCCGAGGGGCTTTTCCCGTGGATCGGTTTGCTGGATAGTCAGCTCGATGATGTAATTCGCTGCGGGCAGGCTGCGCTCCTGGCCATCGAGCTTCAGGGAGACGGGATACTGAACCCTGACGGTATAGATCCCGTTAATAATGCCCTGGCTGTGTACGACCCCCGGCGAGACGGTGGTGGACAGGTTCATGCGTTGATCGCGCACCATCTTCAGCACGTTCGAGCTCGTCAGCGCCTTGTAATAATCGGCGTATCCCTGATTGGTAAAGCGCGTCATCACTGATGTCATCTGCTGACGGTAGTGAACGAAGTCCATCGTGAAAGCCCGCTGGATGGTGTCGGCGCCGAAGCCGGCAATGTCTTCCATCGACCAGGCCGGTTTGTTCAGTGGATAAATCGGTGTGACACGGCCGCTTTCCGTGGCGAAGTAGTGATTATCCGGGTGATACACTTTCCACAGCGTCACGCCGCTGAGGGAAGTGGTGAGCAGGAACGCGGTGCCCAGAATGAGGTTTGATGTCAGCAACTTACGGGCGAAGGTCGCCCCCAGCGCCTGCTCATTTTGCAGGCGAATGGCTTCGTCGTAGACCTGTTGTTCCTGCGCTGAAAGGGAACGCGTTGTCTGAGGCACAGACGAGTCTGTGCCCCCTGTCGCGGGTGTATTCATGGCGTTTTTCCGTAAGAAAAGGAGACGGTCGGGGATTAGTTGGTTAACTCATCCCAGGGGTCAATACTGGACGGGATATAGCTGTTCACTTCACTGACCACGGTACTGCAAATTTCATCCGCGTAGCCATTCAGAATGGAAGACAGGCTGCTGAAATTTGGCATGGTAATGGACAGGGTCCTGATTTTATCCAGGCAACTCTGCAGGGAGTCAGAGACATCTGATTCCCGTTCATACCAGGCTTCGGCCGCTTTTTTTGCTGTCTGGTATCCCGTGTCACTGCCTGTCTCGGCCGCGGTGGCAGCCCGGCAGGTGGCGGCCTGCAGCGAGAGGGGGGTCAGGAAGAGGGCGCAGACAACCAGGGCGCCCAGTGTTTTTTGTACTGGCATAATGGATTCCTCATGAGGGTCGGGTGCTGCGTGTTACCCCGGGCGTCCGGCTCCCGGTGCGGCCTTGTGATGATGTTCTGCCCGGGGCTGCGACTTTGGGTAGTCGGTGTCGGGACGGAAAGGTTCATCAAATCCGAGTCTGGCGTGGATAGTCCGGGGTAAGGTTTCCGGATTTTCCAGCTTACCAATCAGCTTTTTGTCCGTGTCGGTCTCCCCCGCGAAACGAAAGGCCATGGCATCCCGCGCAACGGGCTTACCTTCCACCTTGTTTAAGGCCTGTCCGTATCCCACGGTTTTGAGGCCATCAGGGGTTATCGCGTTGATAATCAGACTGGCATTGCTCTGATTTCCCGTCATGGAAGCCAGGACGTGCTGGTACTGTCCGTTAATCTGCGCAATGCCCTGTAGGTAAGGGCCATGCCCTTTGACCAGGTGCAGTGCCAGCTGTCCGTCATCCCGCCAGGCGCTGACGACCGGGGTCGTGGACTGGCCATCTTTAGCCGGAAGTTTTACCGTGGCCGGGTCGCCGGCATCGCCCGTTCCCCGCCCGTCGGGCCGTATCCACAGCAGGTTATTTTTCTGCTCGGCGATCGGTGGCACGTTCTCTGCCTGCACGGTGCGCAACAGACGGGCCTGTATTTTGCTGTACTCATGGAGATCATACGCGGAGAGTGTTTCCCCGGTAGTGGGTGTCGCCGGCGGGCGAACGCGGGGATTAACCAGCGGCGTCATGCTCCATGAATTTCTGTGCGCCGTGATCTGTTCGTATCCCTGGATTTTTCCGTCCTTCATGACGGGCTGATTGACGGTGACAGGTTTATTCCCTTCAAACTTCAGACTGACGACCTGACCTTCACTGACGCGGCTCTGATTGATGGCCTGTTCCAGCTCTTTTCCCCAGACCTCCCGGACTCCCTCGCGGGTTTCGAGATGAACGTAATAGTTCATGCTGTTCCGTTCATTGAACTGGTAATGCGCCCGGCCATGCTCCAGCAGGCGCCCCTTCACGCCGTCTTTAAAGTCCTCGGCTTTCGTCGCTAAAGGTGGTTGCCCCGCCGGTTCAGAGGCCTTAACCGGCGGTACGGCCGTACCACCGGGCGGGACCGGGGAGGGTTGTTCTCCTGCCGGTGCTGGACCGGGCGCGTTTTTGCCGGGACTGGTCTGAACGGACGCATCCGCAGGCATCACGGGCGTGGCATTGATACTGTCGCGGACATCCGGCCTGTCAGCGGCCTGTTGTTTCAGGGCCTCGTTTAACATGGCCTGCTGTACCGGATCGCGCATCTGAACATCCAGCCCGTGTGATGCAATCAGCCCGATAACTTTCGTCTGAAAGGTCTCGCTGCCGGTGATCTGGATCCTGCGACCATAATGCTGCATTGCCGTGAGCAGCGCGGCCATCACCATGTCATCCTGCTTACTGGCATCCGGGGTTTCCATTGTCATCCGGTTGCCATGATCGCGAAATGCCGGCTGGCCATCGAGCTTGTACAGCACCGTGTTGCTCTGCATTTCATGCGTGATGCGCTGAAGCAGGGCATTGGTATCAATTAAGGTTGATGCGGGCACTGTCTCTGGGGTGAAGTTACCTTCGCCCGGCGCGCGGGGCCCCCATACAATGGCATTTTCAGTTTCATCCGGCTCATTCGCAGCGGTCGTCGAGTTTTCTGCCGTGGTTTTTGCTTTTACCGGTGCCAGATTGTCATCTGCCGCCGGATCTGCAGATACCTCTGGTTCCGCAGGTGCTGAGGTCACTTTCAGAAGGCTGGCGAAGGTGGGCGTCGCTGCTGCTTCCGGTGCCGCTGCTGCTTCCGGCGCCGCTGCTGCTTCCGCAGCCATCATGGCTTCATAACTCTCCATATCTGCGCTGGTATTGTCAGGCCCTTCCTGTGATACGTTGTCATACGCGGGGACCGGCTCAGCGAAGGGCTGCGCAGGTGCCTGCTTTTCAACTGGAACTGTCATTGTTTGCGTCTCCGGGTGATACAGATGTGCAGCAAGGCCGGGTGTCTCCGCCAGTACGGTTTTCAGTGAATCCAGCCCGCGAGCTGAATGGAGATCGTTGAAATCAGACAGCCCTGCTTTCATTTCCTGCTCAGTAAATGGCGGTATCACAACATGTCCGTCAGGCACACGATCGGCGGCCTGTAACGCCATAAACAATCCCTTCATTTCCTTCAGTTTTTCTTCATCCATATAGAAACCCGGATCGCTAGGGACAAAACGGGAGGACTGAATGGCAAGGTACAGATCGTCTTTGTTATCGTTTTTCTTCAGGTCCATATCGGCCATGAAGAAGTGCGGGCTGTCGGGGAACCGCTGTCCGAATCCTTCCGCTATCGTTCTCATATTGCCGGCATCGATGGCCATCACGACCGGGAAGCCTGTCGCTGCAGTGAGGCTTCTGGCCGTCGCATACCCTTCGGCATACAGAATGGGCTGGCCATTCACCGGCATGCCGCCGGTGATAAAAAAATTGCCGGCTTTGGGCGCTTCAGAATAGAGTTTCTTTTCCCCATCTTCGGCGATGTACTGCAGGGACTGAAATTGACCGTCCTGGTTATAAAACGGTACTACCAGTCGGTTGTTGCGGGTGACACGTAATGCCGGATCGGCGGAAACGCCTTTACGCATCAGATAAGGATGTGAGTCTGTCGCCGGGGCCAGCTGGTCATAAAGCTGGCTGGCCGCACGGGCTTTTTCCGCATAGGCCTGCTGCCGGACACGTTCGCTATCGTCCTGCGCCTGGCGGGTTGCAGCGCGAATGTGCAGCCGTGTCAGCGGGTCCGTTTCTCCCCCCTGAGCCCGCCACCGTGAAACTTCTTTTTCCGACGAACGGTGATAATTCACAAAAATGCCGGCGGGATGGCCGTCAGTGAACCCTTTATAGGCACCGCCCCCTTCCCGGTGTGATTTACCTTTTTTATCCTCTTCGACTTTGGCCCGGTGCCATTTCCCGTCCATGACGGGGAGGCCTTCCAGGATGAAACCGGCTTCCTTTAACCTGTCAGCAAACTCCACCCGGGGGTCGGCGTCACCCGTTGCCCGCGCGGAAGTATCAGGGAGCCATAACCGGATGCCTGCTAAGGCGGTGCCTTCCCGTGCATACCAGAGCTTATCGTCCGGTGACCAGCTGATATTGGGTTTGCCGTCACTGGCGAGGCCGCCTGCGGCGACGGCTTCATCTTTTTCTTCATGGGGTACTGCGAGCCACAAACGTCGGTCTGCGACCTGAGCATGCTGAGCCATACACGATACCTGCTGAATTATTCATAGAAGCGGCGATACCACCAGGGACGACCGGCCTTCCGGCTTCCCCGCACCATGTGTAGAAGACGTTGCAGCAACACCGGCCACGACCAGCCGAAATGCGCGATAACGCCGAAGAACGTCAGTACGCCCGTGCAGATCCACAACGTCATGAAGGTCGGGAACTTGCACCAGACGAGATAGATCAGGAACATCCCGACCGGGACACCGTAAACGGTCAGCGGCCGGCTGGATTCACGCCAGCGGTTTTCCACGCTTCTCATACGCAGGCCTCCATTTCCCGAAGTTCTGCAGGCGATACAACGGAGAGCATTTCATCGCGGTCAATGATGCCCTCCCGGAGCAGCGTGAAGGCTTTATCAGCGATGCGGCCTTTCTTCTCCCGCACTTTCCGGTTCAGCAGGTGGCCCCATTCGGTATAAGGCACCTGAGCCATTTCGTTTCGCAGAGGCTGGTCGAATACCAGGTATTCGCGTACCGCCTGACGTTTGCCGTCTGTGGTTCTGAGCAGACGCTGGACGATGATGTACTGCATCGTGCCCATCACATCGCGTGCCGTCGCCTCCCGGATTTCAATCGGGATACCGGCTAACAGACGGGGGATCGTTTCGCCAACGGAATCCGTGTGGAGGGTGCTCAGGCACAGGTGACCTAACAGTGCGCTCAGCACGGCGGCCAGAATGGTCTCGGTGTCGCGCATTTCCCCGACGCCGATAATGGACGGTGCCCGGCGAAGCGCCGCCCTGATGGCTTCAGCGAAGGTGGCAACATCCCGGCCGAGCTCCAGCTGTGTCGCCGGCAGCACATCGCCTTTACGGCCGATAATGTACTCCACCGGATCCTCAGCGGTGGTGATTTTGCGGTCAGGGAAGAGGTTCGCACAGTAACGGTAAATGGCGGCCAGCAGGGTGCTTTTCCCTGACCCGGTTTCACCGCAGACCAGACCAAGGCCTTTATGGGGCAACAGTGCTTCAAACAGGTCCGGCTCGATCCCCATCGCTTCCAGCTCAGGAATGGCTGTCGGGATGACGCGCTGTGTCATGGCACAGGTGGTCAGCATGTTGGCTGCGGTTGCCTGCACAACATTGCAGCGAAAGCGCAGGCGTTCACCGCGATCGAGGCCATAGCGTTTATTCTGATCCCCATCGAGCTGTATGGCCCGGTCCTGGGGGGTTCCTCCCCGGACCTTAGCGCGAAGTTCCGGGTCAAATAATCCGTCAATAATGTCCGAGAGGATATTGTCCGGTAACGAGAAGGGCGTCACCGGTACCATCCGGCCATAGCGTTCGATGACGATGGGGTTGCTGCCCTGAACGTGAATGTCGCTGACGGCATTTTTGGCTGCCCATACCAGAAAGGCTTTGTAACTTTGCACATTAACCGCACCACCGAAATCAAACATTTCAAGATCGGGGGTGGAGGGATCAGAAGGTTTGGTGGGATTCATGGTGTGACTCCGTGTTGATGACCGGTTTCCAGTGACCTTTATTTGGATTGAACTCGGCATGCCTGCGCAGATTGCGGACGCGATCGCCTGTGACCAGTTTTTTATGGCCGCCGCTGACGCTCTGTTGTTGCTCGGTAATTTCCGGGCGAGAGATATAGCCTTCCCGCAACAGGCGTGAGTAGAGCAACATGCCCCGGTAATCCCGGGTCAGGCGGTTAAAATTGGCCTCCAGTGTGTGATCGGCACCGTCACGTCCGTCCTGCCAGCCTTTCTCCACCGCTTCCTGCCAGATTTTCCGTTCATCACTGTTTTTGGGGATGACGCCACCTTCCTGGCCAGAGGGGGATGTCGTGCTCAACCCGGCCAGTAACCAGCGGCGCCAGGACGGCGGGTTACTGACAAAGCGTTCCGGCAGAATGATTTGGTACACGCGGCTTGCGGTGCGGATCTGATCGTCGGTGATATGCGCCACATCCTGCGCTTCGTCGATGACAGGCGGTAACCAGCCTTCCTGACTGACGAGCGTTCTGAAGTCATACAGGGCATTCAGCGCGCTTTCCCGGGCATTCAGCGCGTTAACCAGCTCAAATGCACGTTGCGCTTTCCCGCCCCGGAATCCGATGGTGTGACCTGCTGATCGGATGATGGCGGCCCGGGCGTCAGTGATGTCACTCTCACTGTCATTGCTGATGTCCAGGTAGTGTTCCATACCCTGTGGGATTGACGGCTCGCTGTCGTCTGCCATCGCATATCCGGCGACACACAGACAGAGCAGCGCGATAGCGGTATGTTTCATCGGCGGCCCCCCGGCGTTGCTTTCACCGGCATAAACTCGACCTGCAGCAGGCCCGGATACTGGTGCAGCGTGGCACGCCAGCTGATTTGCGATTCGACAAGGCGCAGCAGATTCTGGAACGTCATATCGCGGACATGAATGTTCAGCGGTAACGGCAGGTGGACGCCGCTGTAGTTAAACTGAAGACCGCGCTGTCTGGCCAACTGGGCCAGCAGTTCGATCGCATCGCCGTCCCAGTCGAGTGAGAGGCGCGTGCTGTTAGCGTATATCGTGTCTGCCGGTAGCGGTGTGCGAATATTGATGACCTTCTCGTCCCAGAGCTGGTATTGCTGAGCTCGCACTACCGAGACGTTCTGTGACGTTTTTTCCGGCGGAACGTACGGCGCCGTAATGACGGATTTCGGTTGCTGGCAGCCGGCCAGCATGAACGAAGCCACTACCGTGGCCAGAAGCTTTTCTATCATGGGGAACCTCAGTCTGTGCGGTTTAACTGGCACGGTGCTGCCTGGCGTACAGGCGTTCGTAGATGGAGCGGATTTCTGCGGCGTAGTTCTGACGTTTTAGTTCCTGTTTCGGGTCATCTGAGAAACCGGCGTTATAGGAGCCGAGACAACGCCAGGTGTTACCACATTTTTTCAGGTGTTTTGCAAGCACCCAGGCGCCGGCCTGAACACATAAGCACGGGTCTTTTAACAGATCGTCAGCAGAAGAAATGACACCCATCGATACCAGCGCCCGGACGTTCGCCGTATTGATTTGCATGAGGCAATAATCAGAGCTGAGCAGCCTGCCGGCTTTATCGTAGTTACGGCCGACAGCGTCAGGGCGGAGGCTGCTTTCCCAGATTGCGATGGATTCAACGACGAGCGGGTTCTGGTTGTACTTCGATGCGGCATAGTTAAAACAGTAGGCCTGCGCCTGGGGCAGAAAAAGCAGGGAGCAAAGAAAAATTGCCGGCAGTTTCATGGACCCCTCCCGTTACTGATGGCTGAAGAGACGAGGTCGGGGGCTGTATGAGGTTATCGTGATTCGTGACTGTCCCCATTCAACCGTCGCGTAGAGCGACTTCGCCGAGACCAGATTATTGAGTACGCGCGGCCACTGATCGTTAAGAGACAGGTTCACCCGTTGCCGGCGCACTTTTTCCAGACCCGGGGACCAGTTGACTGACCAGCCGACAGGAATGATGCGTTGTGCGGCATCCTGAACGGTAATGTTCCGGGCGTAACCAGCGCGTTGCGGGAATGATAAAGGTCCCGGGCGCCCGTTGTAGGAAACATGGCTCAGTGCCGGCAGTTGAACGTTTTGCGATACCGGAAGGGACGGGCTTCGGTAAGGTTCGATCACTCCTGGTCTGACAGGCGTTGAAGGTGGTAACGGTTTAATCAGTGCAGTAGGGGATACCGGTCGGGCCGGATTCGGTCCTGTCTGGTGAAGGCCGGTCTGGGCCTGGCTGATAGTCTGAGCGCTGTCTGCGATTAGACCATCGATGTATATGCTGGCAGGGGCGTCAGTGCTGGCTGAGTGTGAGACACAGCCAGCCAGAACTGCGGGGATAAGCAGCCCTGGAAGTAGATGTTTCATAATGATGGCTCCGACGAAACGGGGGTATTAGACCGAAACACTTAACTTGATAGAAAACAAAGTAATATACATAGATACGTCAGGAAAGGTGCTAGACGGAAACTTAGATAAGGTCAGGAATCATCCGACTTTATTATCGCTTCAATAAATTCATTCTTTGCATTTTCTCCATAATGATCAATTAAAAATTGGAAAAAACGAGCTGTAGAGACTTTCCTCTTGGTACTGTAAGAAATCTCAATAGTCATTTGGTCTATTCTATCTTTACGTTCAGCACCAATGTAAATGACATTATCTGATGTACGGTTTTTTCTTTTTTCAGGCGGCGCATTAATTGCCATTATTTCTCCTCTTGCTTTTGCCGGAAGGCATATAAAAGTGATTAAGCAAAGCCCACTCTTCAGTGGGCTTTAATCAATACTTTATAATTACGCTAGATACTTCGTTTACCGTATCAGTGTTGCCCGTTCCACGTCTGCTTTCGCAGAGGTAACCTTCTCAAGCGACAGATCGTCCCGCTTGATACGTCGCATTTTTGCGTAGGGGTCTAAATAGGAACTCTGTATCAATTCGATTTTACACATTGTTAAAGAGCAATTTAAAAAAACCAACATTGTTGCGTATGCAAAAAAGTGATGGGCAAGCCACGGTGTAATAGCTACTGACTTACATCCCTTTTTGAACTTCGAGCTCACCCCTTCCCTGGCGCTGTTTTATAGCCACAGCAACAAACCAACCCCAGGTTGTGTATATGTGTAACTATAACGCATATGTTATAGAACTATCTGTATATGTCAACCTGTGGTTGGATTACACGGCAAATTTACAACCTCAGGTTAAAACCTTTAGGAGTAAAGTTATCGGAAAAGATTGTTTTTACTGATAAAATGCCTCTGCCTTATACCTGTAGTTACTTTATGCGTGACGCTCCAAACAAGAGGTGAAAAGTGATGAATAACAACACAAACTGGATCGGAGATCTGGTTGCAAAAGTTCTAACGAGTGGTGGCGTACCGGAGAAGAAACATTCAATGCATGTGGGGCATGTCCTTGAGATGTCTTCTACTGCGGCCACTAAAAAATTGGCAGGAGGAAGTGAATGGCGAGTTCAGCAGCTGCTTGAAGTTGTGCATTCCGTTGGTATGAGGCTGGATGATTTTTTTCGACTTTACTATCAGGAACAATCTAATAAGGATGTTGAAGTTCATGAGGCAGTTTGGAGCGATGGGGAATTGAATGAGCCCTGTAAGATCTATATTTCTGAAAACCCATCGGAACCGACAAATTACTCTGCATTAAAAATAAATGATGTGTGGCATGTTGTTAAAACGAGCAGTATCCGTGATGATGTGCTATTTGAATCAAAAATGAATATTGATTTAATCGAAATTATTCCAAAAAAAATAGACAAAGAAAAGCATAGAATTGCTGTGCTTGATGACGATAAAAATATCGTTCAGAGCCTATCATCTCTTCTTGAAGGGGATAGATACACAATAAAGGAATTCTATAGTATAGATGAATTAGATGATGCTATCGAACAAACCCCGTTCGATGCATACATATTAGATTGGATTGTAGATAATAAAACCGTTTTCAATACAATTAAAAAAATCAGATCATCAGGAAATAAGCATGCGATGGTTATGGTTTTAACAGGACAGTTATCCGGGGCAGTTGATAGCGAGATCTCAAGAGCTATTAACGAACTTGATATTATTGGCCCCTATGAAAAGCCTATAAAATCTTTCGTTATAAAATCAAATGTAGATAAGTTTTTTCCAAACAAATAGCCATGAACAGTTGCTTATTAGAATATACAGGTAGTCTTCTGTTGAATGGGAGATACATCGTGTCTCCCTATGGAGTGAATAAGAAAAAACCTGTTGGTGATCTTGCTCCATTGGCATATAAAACAGTATATAACAATGCATTAAACAAGGTTAATGTTGATTATAAAAAAATAAAAAAAGTCACCATAATTAATGGATTAGGGGTAACCCTTGGAGATTCAATCATTGGAATCTCTGCTCTGCATGCAATTAAATCTATAAATCCGGATATTCATATAACATTGATTAGGCCGGAGCATTGCCAGGACTATGTCGAACAAATTTATCACATGGCATCAGGCATTATTGATAAGTTATTATACTTACCTTTTGACATCTCTAAAATCAACCATGCAGACGTTAATATAGATATGGGAAATCAGCTTTATTGGGAAGATTTTGATAGCATCGAGATGCATGATTTTTTTCTAAATAATCTTGGAATCAACCCCAAAAGCATTAATGATAACATCAAAAATAACTCCTGGCTTTTAAACACAGATGTACCAAATTTTGATCTGGGGGAGTATATACTGTTTTGTCCTAACGCGAGTACAAAGATAAGAAGCATCCCCTCACGATTTCATGTTGAAATTGTTGAAGAATTGAGCCACGAGTTCGGCGTTAAAGTATTAGGTTTCAATGACGTAGATCACCCTAATTTCTTTAATATAAGCAACATATCCCGTGATACGTTATCTTTCGCAGGAATCATAAAACATGCATGTTTTTTGTATACCTGCGATTCTTCTGCGCTTCATTTAGGAGCAGGCTTTAATATACCCACAAGGTGTATATTTACCACTGTCAAACCTGAGTTGCGTAGTCTTTACTATACTAAATGTGAATCAATTTATATCGGAAATAACCATACCGAAGGTGTTCATTGCAGCGAAGATGATTATATGCTGGAAGTATTAAATAAAGAATTTGAGGAATTTTATGCATAAGTTTAAACTTTCATTTTTCGCCACGATTTTGTTTGTGACCTCTCAAGCAATGGCTGCGACTGAAGATATAAATATTGACGGAATGATTAGCCATAGAAACAATGACATTGGATACACACTCACATTCAATGACTTTATTAAAATGCCAATGGCACACATAAAGACAACGACACCGTGGACGAAACCAAAAACTAAAGTAGATTTTGAGGGTGTTAGAGTTAAAGACATATTAAAGTTAGTCGGTGCTCAAGGGAGAACATTAAGAATGAGCGCACTAAATGATTACTCAATTGATATCCCTGTCTCAGATGTTGAAAATTACAATATCATCTTTGCTTACAAAATGAATGGTAAAAAACTTAAAGTAAGAAATTTTGGGCCTTACTTCGTTATATACCCACTCGATGAGCACGCTAGCGAGATAAACAACCCATTGTATTTATCGAGATTCATTTGGCAGGTTAACAAAATTACGGTGCTAAAATGAAAAAGATTCTTATTGTTCTATCTGGAATGGCAGTTACATTAACTTTTGTTGTATCGACAATAGTTAGATACGATTCTATGTTGTCTGACAAGTCTTTTTATGCCATAAGCGGCACTCAGGAAAACTATGCATGGGCAATTGCAAAGTTTTCAATCCAATTGTCTGAGTTTTACTCTCTTGTTAAGAGCGAAGACAAAGATATGGATAAAATCCGATTAAAGCTAGATATCCTTTACTCTCGCATTCATGTTATTAGAGCAAGAAGCGAATCGACTGAACCTTTATATAATCAAGAAGGGTACAAGCAGATCATAGATTCTATTTATTACAAAATAAAATCGGTAGACTCGTATATAAACACCCCTAACCCAAACATTAAAAAAGTTATTGAGCTAGTTAATAAAATTGAACCAGACTCAAAATCATTGAACAACATAGCAGACCATGCCGAGGTCAATCAAAGAACAAAAGCCCTTGAGGACTTTAAAGAAAAAAGGCAAAGCCTTATTATTTTATTGGCAATCGTAACAGTTTTAATCTTTGCTATGTTTATCATAGTAGCTTTTCAGTTATATAAAACCAATAAATTATTAGAAGCTGAAAAAGCTGCGTTTAATAATAAAAATGCTTTTTTGGGTGCATTAGGGCATGAATTAAAAACGTCTCTGCAGGCAATCACATCTTCAATTGAAATAATATCCTTAAAAAATTCAGGATTGGATTCAAAACATATCGAAAGACTGGAGAATGCCGCGAAGAGGATGGAAAACCAGATGAAAGACCTGGCAGAGTTCGCTAAGGTTGACAATGGAAATGTAGTGGTAAACAACATATCATTCAACCTTGCCAAACTTATAAAAGATACAGTTAGCGAATGTGAATCAATTTCCAATAAACATTCTATTGATATTAGAACAGACAATATTAGCGATACTTATATAATAAGCGACCCTTTCAGGATTGCACAGATCACAGAAAACCTAGTAACTAACGCCATAAAGTATACCGACAAAGGTCATATAACTATAAATGCTTTTTTAGACGGTGATAGAACACTTGTCATAGAGGTTGAAGATACAGGAAGAGGCATCCCAAAAGATAAACTAAAATCGATATTCCTCCCTTTCATTCGAGTAGCTGATGGAGTAAAAGTTCCCGGATTTGGTATGGGGCTTGCCATTGTTATGGGGGTTGTCAAAACAATGAATGGAAGTATTAGTGTCAAAAGTGAGTTAGGGCTTGGAAGTCTGTTCAGAATAACGCTGCCTGTAAAAAAAACGACTAAAGAAGAATTGGCTATTTCCGATGTTATTCGAAATGAAGGTTTTACGGCTAACGATCTCAGCATATTGATAATTGATGATGATGAGTTGGTTTGTGAGTCGCTCGCATCAATTTTACAGGGTATATTTCAAGTAGAATATACCTCATCTCCGGAAAGGGCGCTGGAGAAGTTGCGACGTAAACCATACGATCTTGTGCTTAGTGACCTGCAGATGCCAATCATGACTGGCGACGAGCTTTATATGGCAGTAAAAACAGGCTCAGGTCCCAACACACAAACACCATTTATTTTCATCAGCGCTTATTCAAGCGAGAGTCCAGTTGATGGGGTTGAGCTTCTTACAAAACCAGTCAGGCTTAACGATATACGAAAAAGTATCGAGAAAATATATTCAAATAGATAGTTCGGACACAACATCAAGGCCAGCATTGTATCCGTAAATGATTTTCCTGGGGGCAGTTTAGTGTAAGGCAACGATCCTACCCGCCCCCATAAAGAATGGCGGATGGTCATTCCTTTCAGCGACAATTATTACTTTTCCGGATTGTGATAACATATCCATGTCATTTTTAACAGGCTATTGCCGATGAAGAAAAAAAACAGCACCCCCACACCCCACGATGCCACATTCAGGCAGTTCCTGACGCAACCGGATATTGCCCGGGAGTTCATGGAAATTCACCTGCCTGCAGAGCTGCGCACCGTCTGCGATCTCAGCACGCTCAAACTGGAATCCGGCTCGTTCGTTGAGGATGATCTCCGCCAGTATTTCAGTGACGTGCTCTACAGCCTGAAAACGACAACAGGGGAAGGCTATGTCCATGTACTCATTGAACACCAGTCGTCTCCGGATAAGCATATGGCATTTCGTCTAATCCGGTATGCGGTAGCCGCGATGCAGCGTCATCTTGATGCCGGTCATAAAAAGTTGCCACTGGTGATACCGGTGCTGTTCTATACGGGGAAACGCACCCCGTATCCATACTCCACCCGGTGGCTGGATGAGTTTGACGATCCGGCGCTGGCAGGCAAACTCTACAGCAGCGCTTTCCCGCTGGTAGACGTTACGGTCATCCCGGATGATGAAATCGCCGGACATCGCAGTATGGCTGCCCTGACCTTACTGCAGAAACACATTCATCAGCGGGACCTGGCTGAACTGGTTGATCGACTGGTGCCCATTTTACTGGCCGGATATCTGTCTTCATCACAGGTAATATCGCTGGTACACTATATTGTACAGGCAGGCGAAACAGCCGACGCCGAAGCCTTTGTACGCGAACTGGCACAGCGTGTGCCGCAACACGGAGACGCACTGATGACCATTGCACAACAGCTTGAACAAAAAGGCATCGAGAAGGGCAGAGCTGAAGGTCTGCAGCTCGGTGAACAACGTGGTATCGAAAAAGGCCGCAATGAGGGTAAGCTGGAAGTAGCCCGTACCATGCTGCAGAACGGGATCGACCGTAGTACCGTCATGAAAATGACCGGTCTGACGGAAGACGACCTGGCGCAGATCCGCCACTAATCACTTTTCCTGGCACTCCCTGTCTGGCCATCAGCGTACGCTTGTGGGGACAGGGAGAAATTCCCTTCAGATCCGCCTGCGACAGCAAAGTCAAATACCCTGACATCCCCTCAGATGCTCTGTCGTCTTAATGCTGCACCGAAGCGGTTTTTATGGCTTATAACTGCTGTCGTCATTGTGGCGAACATCGTCGTAATAACGATCGTCATATTGCTGACGAAGTGCTTCCCGTTCGCTGTCCGTATACCGGCCTTTCAGCTGGTTAAACTTCTCCCGCGTATAGTCGTATTGTTCCCGGTCACTCGGCACGATGATACTGTCACGATGATGCAGGTTGTGTGCAGCCACCGCATCGCCGGCAGCATAAGCGAAACTGCCATCCCGGCTGAATTCGACACGCTCGCCTGATTTCCAGGCCACCATGTCAACGGCAATGCGCGTGTTGAGGTCACCGTCATCATACGGATTAATGACTTCAACGCGGTCTCCCCGATCAATGATGGCATCCTGCCCCTGGCGGGAATAGACAACCGCGCCGTCACGATGCAGGCGGGCCTCGTAACCATCTGCTTTGAGCAACGAGGTGTCATCTGCAGGTGCACAGTAAATAATATTGTCAGAGGCCTGCGGTGTCCGGTTTTTACGATTCTGTCGGTAAGACCAGCCACGCAACTGACTGAGCGCAGCCTGATCGCCGTGAAGCGCCTGTTGTTCGGTCCAGGCACGGTAGCTCAGCGGCCGCATCATGCCCTCGTCATACAACTTCTGGCGTTCTGCCTTCAGTGCAATACGCAGCGCTGCCATCGACTTCTCACGTTCAAACTCCACGATGTGGTACATGAGCTTACGCATATGCGCGTCTTTCTCGTTATCCCGGATATGGGTCTTCTGTTCTTTAAATGCAGCGGACACAGCCCGGAATCGTTCAGCGGCATGAAGGTCAGGTTTTTTCCAGGCATTGCGGTACTTCTCGTAGCGTTCGCGCAAATCGATACGGGCGTCAGCGCGTGCCTGCCGGCGCTCCGCACGGGCACCACGATCGCGGACATGCAGTTTGTCACTGTAAGGCGTCTGAACACTTTGCTTAACCATTTCCGCAGAACGTGGTGAGGGAACAAAGGTTCCCAGCGCAGGCTCAAGACGGGAAAGCGTCATACCAGGGTGAACCCTCGATGATTTAACGGCCAGTTTCTCGTCGCCACACACATCACGCACGATCAGTCCTTTGCCGGAAGTCTCTAACATTAAACCAGCATCATTCATGACTTGATGCAGTTTTTCCCATGACGCGTTCTTCTCACGGAACATGGCATTAACAGGCTTACGAACATGCTGGACTGCAAAATGATGAAGGGACTCTTTATCAGAGAAGTGTTCAAGCTGTCGCGCTGAACGTGGTGCATTGCGATACCCTTTTCTGGCCCGCACAATGTTGTTGTCAGCATCACGAACCCAGCTTCCGTTATCCACTTTAAATCCGTGCTTCAGTTCCAGTTCCCGGCAGGTACGCTGAAGTTTATCCGCGTCATTCCAGACATTAGCCGCGCGATAAGAAACCGGGTGGACGCGGTTAGCTGCAACATGAACATGTAGATTATCCGTGTCACGGTGAATCGCCGCAACATACTGGTGTTCTTCCATACCCAGGCGCTTGAGTGAGTGTTTCACACTATCAAAAACCTGATCGTCAGAAGGATTTTCATCTTCCTGCCAGCTCAAAATATAGTGATAAACCGCATCCTTTACGTGCAGGTTCTGCATGGCAATGCTGTTCATCTCCATTGCGGCTGTTTCAACCGACATCAGGTTATGCTGACAGATAACACCGTCAACAGAACAGCGGACATCTCCTTCCGGACTCATGTCAGTTATCTGCTCGGTGATCGTTCCTTCGCTACGGTTCATGTAGTCAACAAGGCGATCAAAAATGGCCTGGCGGGAACGTGACGGTCGCTGGAAACGCTGGTCTTCTTTCAGTTCGTCTTTTAACGGGACATCATCACGCACAGAAACGTACGCGACCAGCTGAACAAAGCTGGACTTCTTGTCGCGACGTTTGGGTGGAATGATGGCGTTCATGTCTAGTCGTTCTTTTGCTCTATCCTGAAAATGGCTGCCTTGATGGCCTGCAGTATCTCTGCGTACTCCTTACTGCCGACCCCGTTCCCTTCTTTAAAGAGGTGCTTCTGTAAACCGCCAAGACGTGAGAGCTCGTTAATGAGTTTGTGATCTGTCTGCGGGGCAATCTTCCTTCCTAACGCCGCCCTCAGCATAAATGCACCAATGCTGAGGCCCGCATCCTCCGCCTTCTCACGAACTGCCTGCTTGTCTTCAGGGGTGCAACGGATGCTGGGTAGAAGGGCTGTCTTCTGACGGGTCTCACTTTTACTCATTCAGCAAATCCTGTTTACGGTTCTGGTAGATAGCACAGTCTGGGGTGTCGGGGCTACGCCCTGACCAGGAGTTTTGGAGTGACGCCACCGTGGTGGCGGTGCTACAAAACATATCCTGTCCCGCTTTTGAACTTCGCAAATGAGTTTAGCAAATTTGCGACCTGTATGCCAGATGACAAAGGGAGTGCGCTGCACTAGTTCAGGTATATTGATATGCATGCAGGACACATCATCGCCTGTGATTCAAAGAGAACGGGATAGGCTACGCTTCCTGTAACGCTAAGGGATTATGATTTCCGGAGATGGTTATCCAAATTTTTACGCAGAAAATTTTGCTCTGCTTGTAATGATTTTTTCGGTAGATACAATGAAAATTTTTCCGGTGGAGGATTCCAGAATGGTTGCCAAAAAATCGAAGCTGTACAGCACAACAGACATCGAATCTATTCGAGGTCAGCTGGCTGAACTTCCAGATGTGACCCAAGAAAGATTACAGAAACGAGATGTACTTGATTCCCTGAAAAGTGATATTGAGACGCTGATTAAAAACAAGGGATACACACTCAGCGAAATCCTTGAGCACCTTAAAAACTTTGGTTTTCATGATGTGACGCTTAAAGATTTAAAAGAGATTACTGAAGGAAAAAGAACACGTCAGAGAAAGCGGGTCTCTTCATCTACTGAGGATAAATCGCCAGTTCAGGCGTGAAATTCCCCCTGCTGAAAGTTAATAAAACGGCGCTGCCATGAGCGCCGTTCGTTACTTTACATACTGTATCCCATGTAATATTCAAGCCAGAAACAGAAGTGTCGCCACTCCGGTCCGTTCATCGGTGGTACTCTCATTCGCTTACCCTTTGCAAGATCCTCGGCAAGCTGTAGAATGGATAATGACATAAGCAAACCTCACATTTTCTTTTGTCAACCTGCCGGATTGTGCTCGCAATCCGGCCCCCTTTTTTTCTCTACTTTTTAAACCCCCTTTAGTGTTCCAGATTTTTACCAGTCCCAGTGCTGAAGCTCTTCCACGATGGGTGCATCAGCCTGGAAATGAACCCAGTCATATCCTTCACATTCCAGCACTCTAAGATTTGATATGCAGCCGTCACTTACCCCAAAATTTTTCAGACGCTCCTCCCATTCATCGGGCAGAGCACACAACCGAAATAACCAACCGTGAGCAGTACTGCTTATCCAGAACTCTCCAGATTCTTTCCAGTTGTTCCAGAGAAACTCAGGGATAATCTCTGAATCTTGATGGCTAACGTGGCCTGTACAGATCACCGCTACCTTTACTGTTTCAATACCGGTTAATACCATTTCTTAATCTCCTTCCGGGGGAGTTTCTCCCCCGCTCCCGTCGATAATCAGTGCTAATTTATTGGTCTGATATAAGGCATAAAACCGTTGATAAAATCGCGGGAGAACGTGAAATCTCGCCAGATAAGATCACCACTGTTGTCACGCAGTTCAAGTTGAATGGCGTCAATAGAGTAGAAGTTAATTTTCAGATTAGGCAGGAGGCCAAGAGGGTATGCCTGAGACGCTACGGCGTTAATTTTCCGTGCATCAGAGTCAGGTAATTTTGCAGTATCATTGAGTTCCATTTTTTTTACCTCGTCGCCAGTCGGGGCGCTACCGCGAAAGGCTCAACTGCCTTTCGATGTAATAATTATACGTCTAATGAGCCATTTCGTCAACTCATCAGACGTATTTTTTTAATTTAATTTTGTTCAAATATGAACATTTAATGATGTCAGCCATCTAACATAATGGCTTGAATTTGGCCTTGTTGTAGGTGATCCGGTAGTCTTTGCACTTCCCGTTCTGCCGCAGGAACTCCAGCGAGACAACGTTAGCAGCGGCAAAATTGATGCACATAATGCTTTCCAGCGCCTCGAACAGGTCGGCTCCATTGGCCAGCGGAAACCACAGATCGTTGTCGCTACCGCTTAATTTTTCATGCAGACAGAAATGCACAGCACGCATGCCGCCAAATTCCGTAACCAGCACCGTATTGCTGGCGCGAATATCAGTTAGTGTTAACATTTTTCCCCCTGTCAGTATTGGCCCCCTCGCGGGGGCCGCCGTTTCAGTCAATCGCGCGGTAAATCAAACCGGCTTCGGCGTGCTGGTCGGCATATAATTTGAGCTTTTCCTGCTGGGTGATCAGCATGTCGCAGATGTGCTGATAGCCTTCTTCATGTGCGTGCCAGATCATGTGGTTCAGGGTGAACAGGGTCAGCACGATACCGGTAGCTTCTGCGGACAATTCCCCTTCGAACCAGTTACCGCTAACCGATACCGTGAAGCGCTCTGCGCTCAGTGGGTACATGAAGCCGCTACCGCAAGACAGTTCGACGAACTCCCAGGAACCGCCTTGATAATCGGCGCAGAGAGAACGTGCGTGGTTGTAGACACCGGCCTCACCTGTGAGATACCAGGCGCCGAACAGGCGTGGCAGAAAGGCCATGCGGCGGTTATTGGGGATAATGCGTGCAGTGATGGCGGGTTGATTCAGTTCAGTAGACATTTTCTGTACTCCTGCGCCAGTCGGGGCGCTACCGTCGAAAGACCGGATTGCCTTTCGATGTGATCATTATACGTCTAATGAGCCATGTTAATCAAGCAAAATATTCCCGCCTGCCTGAATATTTTCAGGCGGGAGAACTCTTTCCCCTGTCCATTTTTGGGGGCAGGATCACGCCTGCCCCCTTCTGATTCACATGATTACTATGACTTTGTTTCAGCGTTAAAGTGTACGGCTGCGATCCTGACCAACGGGATCACCGCGCTTTCCTCATCGAGCACACGAAAATTTATCGCTTCCCCCAGGTGCATCAGGTTAGCGATAAAATCAACGATGATTTCGGAAACCGGGTGTCCGTCGCTGCCCTGCTCATTCAGGCGCGCAAACAGCGCCAGCGCCTTAGCGGCCTTGATTGCCCGCTCTTCGTTCTCTTCGTTCATACTGCCGAAACACCATTCCCCCTTTTCAATCAGGGCCAGCGTGTCGTAATAGGCTTCATTCTGGGACATGTTTTTTCCTCCTGCGCCAGTCGGGGCGCTACCGTGAAAGTACGCTGCGTTACTGCGTAAATTAGCCGTTAATCGCCTGAGTGATACAGTCCAGCGCCTCAGACTCCTGCGGATAAAGTCGGCGTGCAGCTCCTTCGCCAGACTGGATCTCTTCCTGCCGGACAAACTGCGCCGCCAGCGCCACGACTTTTTGCAGTGCTTCTGCATTAACCTCAATCTTTCGATCGCGGGCGGCATCTTCGCGCACCTGCTTCGCCAGGCTCCAGACGGTATCTTTTCCGACGCCATAACGGCTGTGTGAACTGCATTCCGCGATTTCTGCCAGAACGGCTTCGGCCTCATCGTCAGTGAGGTTCATATCACTGGTGCAGTCATGGACATCTTCAGCAGTCCAGATCAGAAGGCTGATCCGCTGCTGTGGTTCAAAACTATCGAGAAGCCTTGCGCAAATTTCATTTACGTTACCGTGCATTGTAAAACTCCTGCGCCAGTCGGGGCGCTGCCGAGAAAGACCGGATGCCTTTCGATGTGATTATTATACGTCTAATGAGCCATACCAATCAAGCGATTTTTCACGCTCATAGCTGCTACAGGCAACGCTGTAGCAGTTTGCATCCAGTTCTGAAGGCCAGTCGTCACGCCCGCAACCTGATAGCAGGCAGGCGCTGAGGTGCCCAGGGCGATAGTCGAGATGCTGGCATGAGGCGCAAAGGTCATCATCTGAGATTGAGCGGCCTGCACAGATAGGCGGCGCTCCATCAGTGGGAATTTCTCGAAAATGTAGCGTTGTCACTTTTTTACTCCTGCGCCAGTCGGGGCGCTGCCGGTTAGCGATGCAGGGGGCTGTCGCCCCCTGCGGCGGTTCAGTCCTTACCCTTATCCTTCATGACTTTAATCAGCCCGGTAATGGCTGTAATGAGGGCGGCCATGGCCGTGATAATCTGAGGGAGGTTATGGAGGATTTCAGAAGAGGTCATAATGCACCTGTAAGGCTGTTTAGGAAGGTACTGATTTGAATCAGTAAAAACATTATACGTCTAACGAGCCACACATGCAAGCAAAAAAACGCCCCATGTAGGGGCGCTGTGATTATTTTACATACTGCCAGACATGCGGCGGGATCTTATCCCAGATGCGTCCCGATGCCAGCTCTGCGCGGCGATGGTCGGCGGCAGCCTCAAAAGCCTCGGTGTCCTCCGGCGGCACCTGTCCACGATCCCGCATGGATTCGTACATTTTTTCCAGTGTGTCCGGGTTACGACTGCGCCGAAAACGGAGAAGGTAAAAACGCCTCCGCGCCTGATAAACTGTTTCCGCCATGTATCTGCGTCCTGAGCGCCTTGTTATTTCGCATAGTATTCACGTTTTGGTTGAATAAGTCTTCGACTATACGCCCCTTGCGGGGCGTAGCAGGCGGTCAGCCCCAGGTGCTGTAAAAATGGCTTTCGTTAGGATCGGTCTTATAAGCCTGTTCGTACTCGTCAATGCTGACAGACGGATGCTCATGGTTTTCACGGATGCGACGGGTCACGGGTTCGCCTTTAAACTCGTTCAAAACCGGCTTTAACTCGCCAGACATTGCACTGTCTGCTTTCACCTGCTGCGCAGCGATGCGGCGCAGTACGGCAGTTTTCTTACCACGCAGGGCGATAACCTGATAAAAACAGGTATTTGTCTGCTCATAACCCCAGCTGGAAACAAAAACATCACCAAGAGAAACGGAGCCGTTACGGAACTGAAGGGATTGAATAGCCATGTTTATTACTCCTGCGCCAGTCGGGGCGCTACCGTCGAATGACCGGATTGCCTTTCGATGTGATCATTATACGTCTAATGAGCCATAGCAATCAAGCAATAAATACATACCCGGCGTGATTTTCTCAGACCGGGGAATACTTCCTTTCCCTGTTTATATTTCAGACCGCAAATGCGGCCTGCCGTCTGCATTACACGCGAGGGGGTAACATCCCAGGATAGTGACTGGCAACCAGATTATTGATCTTCTCAACCAGATCCGGGCGTTTAAACGTAATGTGCGCGCTGCCCTTTTTGTAATATCGCACGCTGAAGTAATCACACTCGAACACCTTACCGTTGAACTGGTTTTCACTGAAAAAGGCATCCAGTCTGGCACCGTCAGAAACGCGGTAATCTGGCACGTTACGCCCGTCCAGCACGTAGAACGGCCGCGCCAGATCGTCAATTTTGGTGTGCCCGTCTGAGCTGAAGCGCACCCAGCCACTGCGCCAGACATCGAGCAACGGCGCGATGATGATACGCTTGCCAAACATGCAGGGGTTATTGGTTTTATAATCCCACGACAGGGATTTAAAGATATCAATCAGCCCTTGCGTGAAGGTATCAGCCTTGCTTGCGTTCAGGTGCCGGAACGTACTCATAACGTTATCCAGCGTTATCGGCGGCATTTCTTTGCCTGCCACCTGCCGATCCCATTCCTGACGTTGCTTGTTGCTCATCAGCGTATACATACCGGTTTCCGTCATCAGCCGATCCCAGATTTTTCCGTCGATAACGCGGGAAATAGCCGTTTCGGCCTGATCTGGCGTGGTGTCGCTCCATTTGATGGCGCTCTCTACGGCTTTGTCGTAGTCATACAGGTACTGACAGCCTCCGGCCTGCTGCATCAGATCGCGCGCTTTTCGCAGCTTGTCTATGCCGTCGAGATAGACGCGGAGACCTTCATTTCGCAACGAGATAATGCGCTCAATAGCAATGGACGGGATCACTTCACCGCCATGCTGGCAAGACATCAGATCGACCGACGGGAGAGTATTTTCAGATGACATTTCAGACTCCTGCGCCATGCGGGGCGCTACCGTAAGGGTTGAACAGGGCTGGTAATGCCAGCCCTTCAGTGATTATTTGCAGCTCTGAAGCAGTTTACTGACCTGCGCGGCCAGCGCATACGTGGACGCATACGGACCGCTTAAACGGCGGTTAGGGATTTCGTTGAGGGCATACAGGCACGCCTTCAGCAACGCATCTTTCTGCGTGTCCAGTTCAGCTTTAAGCAGGGAGGGGGTCAGTGCTTTACTCATAATTTGTTACTCCTGCGCCAGTCGGGGCGCTACCGCGAAAAGCCTCATTGCCTTTCGATGAGATTATTATACGTCTAATGAGCCACAACAATCAAGTGTTATCTGATTAATTTTCTTTGTTTTTCCCTTGACGATTGTCCCAGGAAATTTTGCTTTCAGATCCCCATCTGCCAACTGACGATACTTTGTCAGCATGGTGAAGGGGTTCAGGCATCAGACACTAGCGATAGCCCGAAACCCCGCAGGGGGTTCGGCGGAGCTGCCAGGCTTCGCCTGGCGAGCGGAGTGTGGCTGACGACTGCCCGACGGGCAGGAGCCGAAGGGGCCCGGAGGTGTTTTAGTACGGCAGGCCTGCCAGAAAACGCCGGCAACTGAGCAGAAATGAACAGGGAAGACACGCTGTGCGGGCGCCAAAAGTAAGTTAACTGGCAGCCACCAGGGCGGGATCACATCAGAATGGGCAAGAATGGGGGTCAGGACTCGTCAAAGACATAAAAACGATGATGGGTACAGGTTTTTTAAATGCGCACTCAGAGAGCGGCTCAGCGAGTTTCAGGGCAATACGGGGTCGATGCCCGTATTGCCCTGCAGGCGGCAACCACCGCGTCAGCTTTCAGCCCCGGTCAGATAGCGGCTTAGCCCCTCACGTGAAGCCAGCACCGACGCTCTGAACTGCGGTTCGCCGTCACCCAGCGCCTTCAGCTTCTCCACGATATTGATCATCGGCACGGCTGTGCGCTGCTTATAACTCTCGATGTCAGCTGCATATTTCAGTAATGCCGTATCACTCGCCTCTTCCGCTGGCAGATAAGCACGCAACCACAGCGCATCTGCGAACGGATCTATCAGCTTTTGCAACGCTTCAGCCGTTGCTTCAAGCGCCCGCCGGTCAGTTTTAATGGTGCCAGTCTCCGGATCAACACACTTCCCTTCCCAGCACTCAGGTACAAACGACTCCCGATAATGAAAACCGTTGTCACCGTTTTCCGCGCAGGCCAGAAGGTTCTCGATGCTTTCAGGTGTTCTGTGCCGTAACATCCTGGCCGTTGCCATACCGATAGCATTTATCATGATGCCATGCAGTCCCAGCGCCTCCTGACGGTACTCCGCAGCGATATCATCCTGGGCAATATCATTCCAGCGCATCGCCTGTGCCCAGGCAGTCCAGAGCTTTTCTGCCATATCACGCTGTTGCGTTGAGGGAATGCTGTTGGCCCGCAGGTTGAGCATTTTTTTCGTCGCATCGTTCAGTGCTTTAAAGCTGATCAGCCGTGCGCTTTTCGCCGGGACCACGTTGTGTTCAAAATCCACTGAGCCCGCCAGCCCGGTGACGGTTCGGGCCAGATGCATTGCCAGCTGGTTGACCGGATCATTGTTGTTATATGCCATACTGATCGCCGCAGCCGGTTTGCTCGCGTTGTTATTAATATCAGCGAAAAACTGCTGGCGTAACTCAAGTGGCAGGCCAACGGTAAGCAACAAGCTGATCGTATCTTCCGTATTGGAATAATCGCGTACAAATTCAAAAATACCCAGCGCACGGTGCTGGCCATCGAATAATTTTAAATCAGCGTCCATCGGAATTTTAAGAATTCCCACTGCCGGCGAGAGTTCGCTGGGAAGGAATTCAACATGACTATCAATATTTCCGGTAATTGACGGCAAAATATAGGGGGCTCGTTTTGATGTTGCGCCGGCAACATAATTCCGTATTTTTTTGGCCCGCGTTTTGTTCGCTTCTCGCTGGCTGCGATCCATAACATCGCCATCATTGTCCATTGCAAGAATACGACGTAACACGACCATAGGAACCGTCAGCATGTATTGTTCTATGCCGCCCTGTATTCCGCGTGTGGCCGGTACTCTGAAAAAATAGTTATCAGTATTCATCATATTTCCTTCGTATATCCGATACGTTCAGGAAGCACGTTTGCGCGTCGGTGTTTTGCGCTGCTATTTCCAGATCGGCGGCAAGCCGGCATCGATGCAAAGGACGCACCAGACGGAATACGCGATGTCACTTTCTCCAGTCACCCAACGGCGCACCGTTCTGCCGTTAACGCCAACATATCGTGCCAGCCCCTCCTGACTCAGGTTGAGCACATTTTCCAGCAGATAGCGGAGCTCTTCCCCCGTTGGCGGGGTCCATTTGTCAGCGGGACGGAAACAGCTTTCGCGGATCGCGCCCACGTTAAGCGGCACGGTATATTTATTGCCCATAGCAAGCCTCCAGAGCCGGCCGCACCCCTGTGCGGCCGCGGTTGTCAAATCAGACCATGTTCAGCAAAAGAGTAAATATCACTGCCGCCCACTATCAGGTGATCGAGGACACTGACATCAACCATCCCCAGCACCTGCACCAGACGGTCTGTGATCAGCTTGTCAGCCTGACTGGGTTCAGTGGAAGCGGAGGGATGGTTATGCGCCAGCACCACGGCGGCGGCATTATGATGCAGGGCGCGTTGCAGGACGATACGGGGATGAACGGTGACACTGCTGATAGTGCCCTTAAACAGTTCTTCAAACGCAATCACGCCGTTATGGCAGTTCAGAAAGAACGCGCAGAATGATTCGCGTGGTTCTGCAGCAAGACGAAACCGCAGCAAGGAACGCGCGGCGTCGGCACCGGTGATAAAATCCGTTGTGGTAATTTTGCCGGCAATAATGGCGTCCGCCTGGCGGATAATGTTGAGTTCTTCTGCTGAAAATTTCATATATTTCCCTCGGTAGGGGACCTGAGCACCTTGCCCGGCCACAAATATATACTAGGACATTTTGTCCTAGATGTAAATACAGTTATAAATAAAAAAGCCCGATTTAACGGGCTGTTATGATTTATTTCTGCCCCCTGCAATAACTTCCAGTTCCGTCTCTGAAAGCATAATTTCAGGCAGGGTTTGGTACGGCTGAGAAGTTCAATCGACCTCGGATCGAGGTCCAGGGATTCGCAAAAATCATCTCCGCCACAGGCATCACGCATCCGGTCCCAGAGCTCGTCAAAATCCGTTGTATCCGGATTGAAACCATTGGCGTAACAGACATTGTGCATCCCATTACTGTTTTTCTCACCTTTCGACGCCATCACATACACGCCATGATCTTTGACAAAAAGAAGCGGGCAATTAAAACGCTTAACTTCAGCAATAACGACGTTGAGCATAGGATCAGTAAAAACAAGTTCTGATTGCATGGTCATAGTGTATTTACTCCCTGAAAGCTATTTGCTGACCGCAGCAGCGGTGAGAATGTCAGAAAGGGACCCCAGCAGATATAATTCGGTGAGCTCGCCTGTTTCATTCAGAAGAAATAGCCCTGCAGGTCGGCCATTATGAAAAATAATGGCTTCATGCGATTGATGTAATTCACACTGACACAGCGAGAAATAAATAAGTGTCCATTCAGGGGAAATAACGGTTTTATTACCATGTTCCCGGATATAACGGGCAACATCAGCCTGTTGCTGAAAATTGAGAGCAGTCATAGGTTGACTCCTGCGCCGGTCGGGGCGCTACCGTCGAAAAACAGGATTGCCTTTCGATGTAATTATCGTACGTCTAATGAGCCATGAAATCAAGTTGATTTTGTTGCTTTCTGGTTTAAAGAGATTCCTTCCCCTGTTAATTTTTTATTTCACCTTCTCAACCAGCTGCAGTGAAGGATGCTCACCGGCCAGCAGTAACAGAAAATTGAATTCCCCGGTCTTGAGCTTCACGCCACGCTGTCCCGCCTTCTCTTTGGTCTGCCATGACGCCGGCTTATAGCCAAACAGCGCTGCAATTTCAGCGTGTTTCAGCCCCAGCGCCAGACGCAGGCGGCGAACATCTTCGGCCGTGGCGGGCTCTTTAACCATATCATCCGGGCTGAATGTCCTGTTCAGGCGATAATCAGGATGCACGCCGGCGATCAGCATCAGCATGTTATATTCGCCAGGGCGTAGACTGGTCTTGTTGTACTGACTGAGGTCGTCGCTGATGGCTTCCTTACGCTGCCAGGCACGCAGTTCATACCCCATGACGGCCCCTAATGCGGTTTCAGTCATGCCCATTTTTCCCCGGAGCGTCTTCACCGTTTCCGGCTGCGGAACGACGCTAACCATCTTAATCATCACCCTTCTCCCAGAAGTCAGAATTCAGAAATATTTTCACCTGGCGCGTGCGGGGATAGTCCTGGTGTTTCAGTCCCTCCCGCGTGTCAGACAGGTACTGCGTCTCCTGCTGCACCTTATTGATTTTGCCATTCCATTTGCGGACCAGCGCCCGGTAACTCCCGTTCTCCAGCTGATAAACTTCAAACGTATACTTGCTCGAACCGCTCCAGCCTTCGTTGTAGTAGACCTGTTTCATAGGATCTGCCTGATCAATGCGCCCCGTAAACATGACATCCCGGCTGCAGTGCCTGAACCAGTAACCGCGGGGCATAGCCGGTTGCCGGTCGCTTATTTCCCGCCTGGATAGCGTGCAGAAAGGCCTTGAGCGCAGGTGACTTCCTGATCTCAGGTTAATCTGGCATGACGTGTGGTGCAGGAACCTGCGCTGCTGCCGCAGGCAATGGTCACTGGTGATCACCGGCACGATACGGGAAACGAACAGGGGGAATGATTGCATGGTTTTACTCCTTCGCCAGTCGGGGCGCTACCGAAAAATGAGTCTTGATAATACGACGAATGAGCCACAATAATCAAGTTAACATTCAGGCGGCAGAGTGTCTGCCGCTGCTGTGGGTGAGTACCGAGAGGTCACGTTCTTCCCTTCGCCCCACAAACGGGAAAATGCGCGTTCACACCGGTGTCAGTTACTGCAGGCGAGCCGCTGATCAGCACCACATTTTCCACATGACGACGGTCGGCGATGGCGCGGAAGTTCACCTTAGTCATCATCCGGGAACAGATGCTGGATGTTCTTACGGGTTTCTTCCAGGTTCTTATCCTCCGGTTCTGCCGGTTCGGGGGGCACGGCGGAGCTGTTTTCCGGCGTTGCGCCGCCTGCCGGCGGTAATAAATGACTGCCACCGCCGGTGGCCTGCAGAAACGCCTCAAACAGGCGCGCCATCTCTCCCGTATCCTGCTGCGGCAGCGTACTGCTAATGATCCGCTGAATATCCTGCATCGAGGTGTTCTCCGTCAGAAATTCAGCGATCAGGAACGGCAGGCGTTCGTCCTGTTTCATCAGCGCGGCACCACAGAGCATCATGGCGCGCATCGCGCGGCCGCGCTCTTTCTGAGGCAGTTTCTCAAGAAAGCCGTCGGCTACCCGGTCTGCCGCATTGCGCTCCGGGTAGATATAAAACGAGCACTTACGGTTATCTGTCATACTCAGCCCTTCATTGCCACCATACCCAGAACCAGATCGAACTGCGGGTTATCACTGACGAAGAATCGATCGTCACTCACACCCGTCGCCTTCTTCACTGCGCCGGCGACCAGGCTGGCACCGCCACCCACAACCATGACGTGCGTGAAGCCGGCAAAGCGGCCAACTGAATCGGTGACACGATGCGTCAGGGCTTTTTCACGCTCATGCAGCACCTTCATTACCTGAGCCCGCTGGTCTGCGTTCTGAAGATAACGGGAAAGAAACGACTCATCATGTCGCGCCTGGATCAGACGGTCGGCAAAATACGAACTGGTACGGGTGCTCACGCTGGCATCCAGTGCATGTTTTACCGCTTCGGTGATGATCGACACGCCGGTTTTAGGATCGCAATGTGTCTTGGTGAAGCCGGACATTTTGCTGCGAACGTGTGCGATATCAAGCGTGGTTCCACCGATATCCACAATCAGCAGGGAGTCCAGATCGTCCAGATCCTTCAGCACACTGAAGCCTGCAGGGACCGACTCTGGCAGCACACTGACTTTACGCACGGTAAAGCTTTCACGCCCCTGAACGGCGACCGCACGCTTCACGTTCGCTTTTTTCCGCTCTATCTTGGCCATATCAGGCTGATCGTTCTCATCCAGGTACTCGCCCAGCGGCAGCGTCACCACAATGTCAACCGGCTGCGGTTCAATGCCGGACTGCATCAGCGCGTGGTGGATAGCAACAACATTCACATCACTGTACTGATAGCGGGTTTCCGTGGTGCGTACAGCATCCGGGCTCAGCTGATCAAAGCTGTACTTTTCCCCGTCAATTTCATAGTTGGCGGAAGCCGGCCCCGTTGAATCAGTCAGCAGCGTCATGGACCATTCCGGTTTAAAGCTGTTCGGACTGATCAACGTTTTCACTTCACCGTCTGCCACCCATGCCAGTTTGATATTGGTGGAACCGTCGTCAACAAAAATACGCATTTCAAACCTCACATTATTTAGAAAAAAACCGTATCCATCAGGAAAAATACAACACTCAAATGGATTATTACGCATCCCCGTTGGCGTGTAAAGACAAAAAGACGCACTAATATAGAAAAACACAGAAAAATACCGAACATAAACCAACAAAAGACGGTCAGACCGTCCTGAAAACGGCCTAACAAAGAAAAACTAAGGATTAATTTAGATTTATATGGAAATATAAGGATGTAATGCGGATTATTCCGGAAGTGTTAAATGACTGTCAGGCAGGCTGAATCGGACGCCATACTGACGACCGACATCGAGCGCAAACACGCGCGTGTAGATTTCTGTGGTTTCCAGCCGGGAATGTCCGGCATAAGCCTGCACAACTTTCAGCGGAACCCCATGCTGGATCAGGTGCATACAGAAGCTGTGCCGGAACGTGTGGCAGGTGACAGGGATACTAAAAGTGACAGAGTCACGTTTTGCGAGGTCCAGCGCCTTCCTGATCCAGTTACGCGGCGTGTTATCACTCTGCACCGGCCAGAGCAGTTGCTGTTTACCAATACGCAGGGTGGTCAGAAATTCACGCACCTTCCTGACATATTGAGGATCGGTCAGAGGAACAATACGGAACACTTCTTCATCCTTGCCCGGTCTGCCGCGGCCGCGCTGACGCTGTTTAAGCGTCTTCAGCCGGACAAACGGCCGGGAACCGTCAAGCTGAAAGCTGGCGCCGGTCAGCGCCAGCGCCTCATTAATACGTGCCCCCGTGTTCCAGAGGGTGTCGAAAAGGACCTGCTGACGCAGGTCTGGTACATACCGAAGAAAAACCATCACCTCCGGGGCCAGCAGGTATCTGGGTAACTCGGCCTGGCTGGCCATCTCCCGCAGCGCCAGCGCATCGGCATAATCGAAGTAGGCGTATGTCACACGATCGGGCCCGGTGACGTCGCTACGTGAATTCTGAGAAATTTGCAGGGGAAAAGTGTTCAATTTTTTAAAATCCGGTAATCAGCCTTCAGGCAACTGAATTGTATGGTATTTTCCGCCGAAACAGACCGTTTTCTGCATATCTAACGCCATATCCCATGCGAAGGTGGTCGAGCGCCAGCTTTGCCCGCCGCCACTCCCGTCCATAAGGAGGTCACGCCTGTCCGTACAGAATCTGATGGTGCAGGGCTGCAAAAACCAGCGCCCCGACGGATACTTTTGACATCAGTGCAAACATATTTGCACTGATGCGACGCCCCCTAATTCCATTCATAGCAGCCGGTAACTAAAACCGGCACCGCGGCTGTTATTGTAAATCTGCTGGCCTGACTGTCCTGCATCTTCACTGTACACGCTCATGCGGCGGCCGTTAGTCAGCGAATCCATTTTCCGCCGCGCGTTTTTATCGTCATAGCGCACAGGCAGACACGCCCCTTTACTGGCGCTCTCACTTTCGACACGGAACACCCGTACCCTGATGGCATTTTTCCGCACCTGATCAGGATCTTCACCACTGACCACGCCCGTCAGTTTCTGAAGCGTATCTGCCGGACTGCTGTACTCAGCCTGGCTTAAATAACGGCCGTTCGGGGTTAACCAGAAATCCTGGCTGTCACTGACACGGTAGGTTTCGCCGTGGCTGGCGATGCCTGAGACGTTACAGAAGCGGCCATAATCGGTGGGCTGTCCGGGGAGCATGGCACACCCGCTAAGCAGCAGCGTCGACAGGGCGGCGATGTATCCTTTCAGTTTCATGTTGTCTCCTGTTCAGGATGAACCATTTCGGCCGGTGGGCGGTATCCCGGATACGGGATAAACGGCGCATCGGTGGCAATAAGGTCAAGCAGCTTCTGGCCACTGACCAGGATCAAGCGGCTGTCGCCACGAATGAGTTCTTTGGTGCCTTCGCGCGTTTTGCCGGTATGACAGAAAAATCCGCGGGCACCGGTGGTGTTCAGCAGGTCGCTGAAGTCACGGACGTGGCCAACGGCAATATAGCTGGTATAGCGTTTGGCCTGGACAAGCCAGGTCTGGCCATCAATCTTCACACGGCCATCAATCCCGCCGTCACCGGTATACCGGCGGTTACGGATCACTTCAAAGCCTCGGCGTTCAAAGCCTTCAAGCAGCAGCTCTTCGAATACAAACGGGTCAATCTTGCGCAGATAGGCAATTTTCTGCCCGAAATGCGGGAACGTATTAATTTTATCGATCACTCGTACCGCGCTGGCCTGTTTCCGTTCGTGCCGGCGCCGGCGTCGCCGTGTACCCTGCCAGAGGCCATACAGCAGGATACCCGCAAGGATAAAAGAGCCGACAACATGGATGGACTCATTCATTATCGATCCTCAGCACTTCATACTTCAGCTGCCGCAGCAGCCTGTCTTTGCTCATGGTTTTCAGGGCGGGCCATTCCGCTTTCAGCGTCAGCGCGACGGTGGCAAGTTGTATGGTCCGGGGTACTGTCTCACCGTCCTCATATTTTACCAGGCTGGTACGGCTGATACCGAGCTCAGCCGCGGCGCGTTCCTGGGTCCAGTTCAGGCCCCGTCGCCACAGGATCAAGTCAAAGCCGGTCAATCCGCCGCACTCCCATGCTCAGTGTCGGGCTTCGTGCCGGCGGGTACGGCCTCTTTCCCCTGTGCCTTTTTTTCCGCCGTGGCCGGGTAGGCCGATGCCAGCTGTGCCCGGAAGTCACGCCACGCTGACAACCAGAGCGCATCAGATACCTGGTCTGACGAAAGATTAAGGACCGCATGGCGGTCACGCCAGTGGTTAAACGTCTGTACCGGCAGACCAGCACGCCGGCGCAGCTGCTGCTCGTCGAAATAGGCACACTGAACCAGGAGGTGTCTGACGTTCTGCGGGACAACTTCATCCCTGGCCTCTTCCGGCACGGCCAGCATCCCGGCGCTGCATATCCCCTGAATGCCCGCCTCGGTATAAATCTGCTGCAGATCGGTATCATCACCCTGCGCAGCGCCGGCGGTATGCGCCACAACCAGCATGATGCCGGCAATAAGTGGTTTCTTCATCATGCGTACTCAGCTCCTGGCCTAATCCGGATGGACTGGCCTGTTATATTCTGCCTGTATTTATAGCCTGAAAATGTTCATATTTGAACATTTTTTATGTATATTAATTCGGCAGGCTCGCCATAAACACAACAGGAGACGCGATGGATATCAACTACTACGATGAACATCAGGAAGAATTTGAGGCGGTTAAACTGGCGCTGAAGGGCGAAATGGAGAGGATCTGGGGCTCCATGCTGAAAGAAAGCGGGGATAGCCTGGATAATGAAGCCACGTACCTTAACCTGTTTGAAGAACTGCAGTACACCTTCTCTCCGTCCAGCTTCAGTAAACTCACCCCGTCGCAGGATCTGGATGAAGATAAAATTGCCGCCTTTGTGGCCAGAACCCGCGGCTATAAGTACGGCATCACGATCAAAGCCCGGCCAGGCCACCCGCAGAAATGGCTGAAAGGACGAATCAAGCCACTTGAGGACGCGGCAGGCACAAACCAGTGCTGGATCGACACCGCCACCATCGTGCATATCGGTGCCGGTCAGCAGTTTGACGATCAGTATTACCTCACCGTGACCACCCAGACCGGGCAGAGCTACCGCGTGAATGAATTCCGTCTGCCAGGTCGCCTGCTGGAAGCCGCCCAGGAATCCCTGTTCAGGGCGCTTGATTCAACCACAGGCGGTAATTTCTGATACGGAGTTGCACCACGCTTATCGGGGATTTATACTCGCAGTGATTAACAGATTAATTTTCCGTTTACTCCGACAGAAAGTTAAGTAGTAAAAAGGTCTATAATTAAAAGGCGCCCTTCCTCACCAGTTGGACGCCTTTTGTGTATGCATCATCAGTTATCTGTAACCCCTGAAAGAAGTGTGATGGACATGTCGTCTTCTTCACGTGCAACCATCACCGGAACATCCTCCCAGCGTGCCACGTTTTCTCCCCACTTTTGCAGGTCAGCACATGACAGATTGTGCCTCTGACATAACCTCAGAATGGTGTCATTCGAATACCAGTCTATGCGGGACAGGTGTTCACGGATCACCCATTCATCCCACGGCCGGCCGTCAAATGCTGGTTCACGCCGGCGCCATTCCGGATTGTTAATGACCAGATAATCGCCGACATAAAGACGGTCGGTCAGCTGATATATATCAACGTAGCCAACCTCACTGTCAGGGATCACCTCCAGGAAGAGATAACCCGCTACGGGATGTACCGCGCCCAGAAGCACCATAGGCTGAGTCACCATGTTATTCCCCCTGTTCGTCTTCACCTGGCCGCCAGGCCCGCTGCCCCTTATAGCCCAGCAGGGATTCGCACATCAGGTCAGTGATGCGTGCAATAGCGAGATCCGCATTGTCAGCACGCAGGGATATCACGGCCGTTTCGCCCCGGTTCGCGGCATTCCAGACGCCAGGCAGCAGCGTCTGGAACCGGGCCCGGTCATCCCCCTCCGACAGCAGGGCCGTTTCCGGTAGCCGTTCGCGGATCACCGCTTCACCGGCCTGCCGCAGGATATCGTCACGACTCCAGATGCACAGCGTTGCCGGTCCGCTGCGCATGAGGATAGTAGCGGCGTCAGCCATACTCAGTGTATCCAGCTTCAGCATCTCCATACCCGGCCGACGCAGCACAAATCCTATGGGCCGGCGGTACTTGCCCAGCTGCAGCAGATCGTCGTCTGTCAGCAGCTCCAGGCCACGCTGCAGGACCAGATGAAGCACGTCCGCTTCTTTGACCGGGCGGATCAGGTTTTGTCTGGCATTTGCCCGGACGGTCAGATCTTCAATACGATGCCAGAGCTCGTCATTAATATGCTTGGTGGCCATCGTGTCTACACCTCCGATTCAAAAACGTGCATAACCAGGTTTACGCTGGCCTGCACCATCTGCACGGTCCCGATGAACCTGGCGCCAGTGAAGGACTCAGCCAGCGGCATTCCCGAGCCAGCCACCAGGAAGCGCCGCTGCTCTGTCGGCGCGTCAGTGTCAACCCGCGCCCAGAGACAGATATCATCGCCCTGCGTGCCCACACTGAGGATCGTCGCGCCAGCAGGCATATTCAGGGTGATTTGTGGCTCAAGTACATATTTCCAGATAGTGTTCATTGTGGTCCCGTTATTTACCGGTCAGAGGGCTTGCCGAAGCGCAGCGTATGGCCTGTCGGGGCATGGCCAGCATCGATAGTGAACGGTACGCCCGGACCGCGAAACACGCCCGGATCGACGGCGGCAGGTTCGCCGGCAACGACCGGCCGGACCATGCCCGTATCGTAACTGTCCGGCAGGTTATCCGGCAGGCAGGCCTGCGTGTAGTCATCCGCGACCTTCTGCGCCTCTTCCTGCGTGGGGAAACGACCCAGCACGCCGGTGATCTCTTTCTTCAGTCCGAAGCCGTAGCCGCGAACCTTGTACGCTTCATATTCCATCCCGTTCACTCCGCTTGCCGTTGTTTACTGAATAGCCACACTCTAATAAATTAGGTTTCATGCGTATATTATAAATATTTAGATTTAGCACTAGATGCTAATTCGTGAAATGCCGCACACAGGTAATCATCACGCTGCGTGACGACCGCACGATTTACCCCGCCGGATGATTTGCGACCTTATCTTTTCACCCTGTGACTTTTACGCCCGTAATCACCGGAAAATACCTTTTCGCCGGTGCCGTCATTGCGGAAAAAACGTAAATACCGCAAAAAACGAAATCAACAGGGAAGGGAAGGCAGGGGAACGGCCGCGCGGCTGCCGGCGCGGACACTATATCTTGTGCCGTTATCAGCTGACGGAGCCACTACATATAGCGTTATCCACAGAAACGGGGGATAAGTCGGGCAATTGATGAGAATACCGCTAAACCGCAACGGACCGCAAAACGACACCCTTCTGATAAAATGACATCAAAAAGACCACTATTTGAAGACACAAAAAATAACCAAAAGAGCACATATTGACTCATTGCATTCTGACAGGCATAGTGACTGAAAATCAGTCAGCCAGGAGAACGCCATGCAGCGTCTGAACGTCCGCAACATCCCCGATGAGATCTACAGACAGTTTGAGCAGGAAGCCGCCCGCCAGGAGCGCAGCACCGAGGCGCACGCCCGTTTTGTGATCGCACAGTCCGTGCAGCGTGAAGCAGCTCTCACCGGTGCCGATCGTTACCGCCGGGAGCTGAGCGCCCGCCTCAGGCACCTGTTACCCCTGGTCAACGAAGCGGCCTCCCGCCCCGGCCCCAATTACCAGCCGCCGATGGACGCGGCCGCCCTGGCGGAGCGCCTCGGTGAGGCCAACCCACTGGCGGTGATGAACTGGTTTTCCGGCCACGATGTCCCGGATTTTGAGCAGGCCGACCGTCTGGCCACTTACCTGGGCTGTTCCGCACGCTGGCTGAAATTCGGCGAGGGACGCCCGTTCGCGTTCGGTTCGCAGCGGCGCCTCAACGGCCACGGCAGCGCGTATGACGATGCGCGCGCCCTGCTGACGCCGGACGCCGCCGGCAATCCGGTCTATAAGATCAGCCTCATCCGCGAAGACTCCCCGGAGGGGAATATTCTCATCCTGCGTGAGTTCCACAACAGCCTGCAGGCGGAGATCTTCTGGACTAACCTCCACCTGAGCGAACACGTCGGCAATACCGGTTTTCACGATCTGTGTGATTTTTTCGCCATGCTCGAGCAGCTGTACATTTTCTATACCAATAACGACGTGTTCGTGAAAAGTTACGATATCGCCCGGGGACGCCTGCAGTACGAATTTGAAGAGAACGACTGTCACCCGCTGCTGATCACAAAACGCTGCGGCCGGGAAAACATCTGGTGGGAGGATATCTGGCACGAAGAAATGCTCGGTAAGCGCAATCCGGAACGCAACGGCGGGTATTTCTGGCCTGACGATCGGGAGATTATCAATAGGGTCATGGCGCACCTGAAGGAGAAGCAGCGTCTGATGGATAAGGACGATCTGGAGATGCTGACGCGCTACTCTTTCGGGATGGACGAACAACGCTCCCGTTACAGGCTCGCCACCCACACCGGTACGACAGAACAGGAGTCTGACCATGAATGATGAAATCCGCCATGAAAAACCCGTTGAGGTGAATCTGCAGCTGACGCACAGGGAAGCACAGGCGCTCGCACAGCTGGTCAAGCGGCAGGGATTCAGTGACTGCCGCCGACTGGCAACGTCTGATATTGAGGCATACCTGATGATGGATGGTATCAATCAACTCATGAAAGCACTGGCGGAAGAGGGTTATGCACCACGGTAAGGATGGTTGTCCGTCGTCAGAATCCCTCTATTATAGAGTCCTGTACTGCCTGACGAAGACAAAGGCCCTGGCCATAAAAATTGACCGGAATATCCCGGCGCAGCGGGTTATGCGGGGCTGGACAGGATAGTAGCAAACCGTGGATATCCGCTGAAGATACGGATGGATAACGGGCCGGAGCTAATATCACTAACCCCTGAATACTGAATAACCTAGGGCCGGAAGAATACCGGTTGATAACTGAGAAAACGGAAATATCAAAAAATGTGTGGAACTAAAATGGATGTGCTTACACACCGTTTAGTATCGTGTTAATAAAAATCTAAAAATCCATATATTTCAATCTTCTTATGGCTACTTTGAGCATGCTGTATTTACATGCAAGATTAACTCTAATAAAACCCTCGCCAGACTTACCGTAAATAGAACCACTATTTACGATTATCCCAACATTATTTCTCAGTAGCTCTAGGATTTGATCGCTGTTAAATCCCGTTTTACTAATATCAACCCAAACTAGATATGTTCCTTGTAGTTCCACTACTTTACACTTTGGTAAGTATCGAAAAATATACTTACGGAATAACTTATAGTTTCGATAGATATAATCCTTAACGCCTTCCAACCACCATTCCGAGTCATTATAAGCTGCGATTAGAGATGAAATGGCGAAGATACTTATATCGTTAGCATAATCATTTTTAAGTGAATCCTTTATTTTTTCTCTGAGGTGAGCATTACTGATTATCATCACTCCTTGTTTAACACCAGAAATATTAAAAGACTTGCTAGGTGAAAAACAGACTACAGAACTGCATAGCATATTTCCTATAGGCTTTGAAAATGGAATATGTTTATTACCCGCCCAAATTATGTCACAATGACTTTCATCAGAGATAACAATGACTCCATGCCTAGCACAAATATTACCTAACTGAGATATTTCATCCTCTGACCAGACTCTTCCTATAGGGTTATGTGGACTACAGAATAACATCGCCTTACATGATTCCCTCGCCGCCATAATTTCAAGTTCTTCAAAGTTAATATAATACTTATTATCACGATAAATAAGATTGTTAATCATGGCGGTTCTTCCAGAGCTCTCAATACAAGAGGCGAACATATTGTATACAGGCTCTTGGATAATTATTTCATCACCTTGTGATGAGATACTCTTTATTATTGTAGATATAGATACATCAACACCTGAAGCACAAACAAGCCATTCGCGTAAAATATTGTAATTATGCCTTCGAGAAAACCACTCAATGATAGAGTTAAAGTAATCTTCTGGTACATAATGATAACCAAATACTCCGTGTCGAATGTTATTAGAAAGAGAGTTTATAACTGCGGGGGGAGAATAAAAATCCATGTCAGCTACTGAAAATGGTAGTACATTATCTTGATTAGGCCGATCCCATTTACTCGAATGGGTACCGAGACGTGAAACATGCACATCAAAAAATTGAATAATCCAATCCTGCATATACTCATGATCCCCAATGATTTCATAATAAAGAAACGTATAACTATGTAGTAGCTGAAACATCAAAATGCAAATGATTCGAAGTTTTTTTGGATATACACCTATTCCCTCCTAGCACATCGTAACCCTCATCGCATCGCATCAGTTCCTTGTACCATTTTCTGCGGCATGCAAGAACAAAAGATATACATCACTTCTAAATTCCCAAAAAAAACCTTATATATCAATAGAATAAAAAACAACTTTGATCTTGACCCGCCATCTCCGGACAGCTTTTGTATCTTAAGTTAACGATGCCCGCTGCCGCCGGTATTCCCTTGGGGAGTGATATCCCAGCGCGCTGTGCGGGTGGTTTTCATTGTAATGCGTGAACGCTGCTGCAAGGTTTCGCAGTGCTGTTCTCACATCCGGTTTTGGCATGAACGCGATATAGTCTTCTTTCATCGTTTTCACG
>OIFK01000105.1_pt1 | contig 60853 bp, 91 predicted proteins | sample 1582071 | NCBI WGS metagenome assembly OIFK01 (sample SAMN07501052, study PRJEB24779) | human gut metagenome | isolation source: stool | host: human infant | place: USA: Pittsburgh, PA | reverse complement strand
ATTGCGGCTTCGATCCTACCGCTGACAGCTTGCATTTGGGGCATCTTGTTCCATTGTTATGCCTGAAACGCTTCCAGATGGCCGGCCATAAGCCTGTCGCTCTGGTTGGCGGCGCGACCGGTCTGATTGGCGACCCAAGCTTCAAAGCCGCTGAGCGTAAGCTGAATACCGAAGACACCGTGCAGGAGTGGGTGGATAAGATCCGTAAACAGGTTGCACCGTTCCTGGATTTCGACTGCGGTGATAACTCTGCGATTGCGGCGAACAACTACGACTGGTTTGGTGGCATGAACGTGCTGACGTTCCTGCGTGACATCGGCAAACACTTCTCTGTTAACCAGATGATTAACAAAGAAGCAGTGAAGCAGCGTCTTAACCGTGACGACCAAGGTATCTCTTTCACCGAGTTCTCCTACAACCTGTTGCAGGGGTATGACTTCGCCTGCCTGAACAAGCTGCACGGCGTATCTCTGCAAATTGGCGGTTCCGACCAGTGGGGTAACATCACCTCCGGTATCGATCTGACCCGTCGCCTCCACCAGAATCAGGTGTTTGGTCTGACCGTGCCGTTGATCACCAAAGCAGACGGTACCAAGTTCGGTAAGACCGAAGGCGGCGCGGTATGGCTGGATCCGAAGAAAACCAGCCCTTATAAATTCTACCAGTTCTGGATCAACACGGCGGATGCCGATGTTTATCGCTTCCTGAAGTTCTTCACCTTTATGGATATCGAAGAAATCAATGCGCTGGAAGAAGAAGACAAGAACAGCGGTAAAGCACCACGCGCCCAGTACGTGCTGGCGGACGAAGTAACCAAACTGGTTCACGGCGAAGAAGGTCTGGCGGCAGCGAAACGCATTACGGCGAGCCTGTTCAACGGGACCCTGAGCGATTTAAGCGAAGCGGATTTCGAACAGCTGGCGCAGGATGGCGTACCGATGGTGGAGATGGAAAAAGGCGCCGATCTGATGCAGGCGCTGGTGGACTCCGAGCTCCAGCCGTCTCGCGGTCAGGCGCGTAAAACCATCGCCTCTAACGCGATCACCATTAATGGCGAAAAACAGGCCGATCCGGAATATACCTTTACCGAGAACGACCGTCTCTATGGTCGCTACACGCTGCTGCGTCGCGGTAAGAAAAATTACTGCCTGGTCTGCTGGAAGTAATTAAAAGTATGCAGGGGCGTGGGAAACCACGCCCCTTTTGTTTTGACAGGGTTTGGTAAGTACAACATGAAGAACATCCTCGCCATTCAGTCCCACGTTGTGTTTGGACATGCTGGCAACAGCGCTGCGGAATTCCCGATGCGCCGCCTCGGCGTTAACGTCTGGCCCCTCAATACCGTCCAGTTTTCAAATCACACCCAGTACGGTAAATGGACCGGCTGCGTGATGCCGCCGTCGCATCTGACGGAAGTCGTTCAGGGGATTGCGGATATCGACCAGCTTAAACGCTGCGATGCCGTACTGAGCGGCTATCTGGGTTCGGCGGAGCAGGGGGAACATATCCTCGGCATTGTGCGCCAGGTGAAAGCGGCAAACCCCGCGGCGAAATATTTCTGCGATCCGGTGATGGGACATCCTGAAAAAGGCTGCATCGTAGCGCCGGGCGTTGCGGAGTTTCATGTCCGTCATGCATTGCCCGCCAGCGATATTATTGCCCCCAACCTGATTGAACTGGAGATCCTGTGCGAGCATCCGGTCAACAGCGTAGAAGAGGCTGTAAGCGCCTCTCGCGAGCTGATCGCCCAGGGGCCAGAGATTGTGCTGGTGAAACACCTGGCACGCGCAGGGTTGAGCCAGGACCGTTTTGAGATGCTGCTGGTGACGAAGGATGAAGCCTGGCATATCAGTCGACCGCTGGTGGATTTCGGTACACGTCAGCCTGTCGGGGTCGGGGATGTGACCAGCGGTTTGCTGCTGGTGAAGCTATTGCAGGGCGCGAGCCTGCGCGATGCGCTGGAGCACGTCACCGCAGCCGTTTATGAAATCATGATTGCGACGAAGACGATGCAGGAATATGAGCTCCAGGTCGTCGCGGCACAGGATCGCATCGCGAAGCCGGAGCACTATTTTAGCGCAACGCAGCTATAGACACTGCCCGGCGGCGCTGCGCTTGCACAGGCCTACGGAATTTGTAGGCCGGGTAAGCGTCAGCGCCACCCGGCTCCCCAGGCCGCTCCGTTAATTCAACCCTTCCGCTTTCAGCGCCGCCGCCACCGCAGGACGCTCCGCCACGCGCGTCATATACGATGCGACATGGTCTAATCCTTCCATGTTCAACTTAACCGCGCGCGCCCAGCGCAGAACGGTAAACAGATAGGCATCGGCGATAGTGAAACGCGAGCCACAGATCCACTGGTCGTCTTTCAGCGCGTCGTTAACGTACTGCAACTTTTTCTCCAGCAGCGCGCGCACGGTAGGTTTGTACTCTTCTGGCGTGTCCGGGCGGAACAGGGGCGTAAAGCCTTTGTGCAGTTCGGTGGCAATATAGTTTAGCCACTCCAGCGTTTTATAACGCGCAATGCTGCCGGTGGGGGCTAGGAGCTGACGATCCGGTACGTTGTCCGCCAGGAATTGCATAATCGCCACCCCTTCGGTCAGCAGGGTGCCATCATCCAGCAGCAGGGCCGGAACCTGCCCTTTTGGGTTAATCGCAAAAAAGTCATCCCCGTTTTCCAGGCGCTTTTTCATCAGGTCAACGCCGTCCAGCGTGAAATCTTTACCGCTCTCGCGAAGCGTAATATGGGAAGCAAGAGAGCAGGCGCCCGGTTTATAGAACAGTTTCATCGGTAACTCCTTTTTGCTGAGGTTCCAGCTATGTTAGTGCGCGTTCGGATAAAAAAAAAGCCGCTAATCAATTAGCGGCTTCTGTTCAGTCGTTTCCCGATGACATTACGCGTTCGCGGTTTTAATCGCTTTAGCGGATTTGTCGTCGTCCTGCGTCATACGATTCAGTTTAGGTGCGGTCAGCAGCATCAGTACGGCAATCACGGCGGTCGCGATACCAATTTGCATGAACACGGTGCCGTAGACATTCAGGGAAACCAGCGGGTCGGTAACGTTGTCTGGTACCGCCATCAGGTTCGCAATCTTACCTGCGATGATGGCCGCGCCAGCGGTAGTCAGGAACCAGCTACCCATGATGAAGCCCATCAGACGCTGAGGGACCAGCTGCGCAACCATCGCCAGGCCCAGACCGGAGATCATCAGTTCACCGATGGATTGCAGCGCATAGCTCAGGATCAGCCAGTTAACAGAAACGATACCCGCGTCGGTCGCGAATTTCGTCCCCAGCGGCAGCACCAGGAATGCGCCAGAGCACAGCACCATACCGATAGCGAATTTGTGCGGCATAGGCAGACGGTCGCCCATCTTGTTATAGATAGCGGCCAGAATCGGGCTACCAATCATGATCCAGAACGGGTTCAGGGCCTGATACTGCTCCGGCTCGAACGCGATACCGAGGATGGAGTGCTCAACGTTGCGGATAGCGAAGAAGTTCAGAGACGTTGGCATCTGGCTGTACAGAACGAAGAAGATGATTGCTTCCAGCATCAGAATGAACGCCACAATCATCTTACGACGTGCCGCACCCTGCATCGCGAAGGCTTCTTTCGCGAAGATAATCACGATACCCAGCGCAACCACGCCCAGTACGGCACGTGCAACGCCCTGGTTATGCAGCAGCCAGGTGGCGACAGCGGCCAGGATCACGATGCCGACGATGGTTGCCAGCAGTTTGCCCATGTGCACGGGTTCGAAGTCTGGTTTTGAACCATAGTCTTTAACCCAGCTACGGCAGAACAGGAAGTTCACAACGGTGATCAGCATACCCACGAAGCTCAGCGCAAACGCTACGCTCCAGCCGAATTTTGCGGCCAGCCATGGGGTTGCCAGCATAGAGAAGAAGGAGCCGATGTTGATGGACATGTAGTACATGGTAAATGCACCGTCCAGACGTGGGTCATCTTTGCTGTAGCAGGTAGAGAGCAGGGAAGATGGGTTCGCCTTGAAGAGGCCGTTACCTACCGCGATGGTAGCCATGCCCATGTAAACCACACCTGCATCGTGCCCGGACCAGGCAACCAGCCCATAGCCAATCGCCAGAACAACGGCGCCCAGCATAATGACTCGTTTAGTACCGAGGACTTTATCGCCTAACCAGCCGCCGATAGCGACGAGGCCATACACCAGGGCGCTGAAGGAAGAGAATAGCGTGATGGAATCGGCTTCAGACATACCCAGCTGTTTAACCAGGTAAACCGCCATGATCCCTTGCAGGCCGTAGTAGCCAAAACGTTCCCATAATTCGATAGAGAAAATGAGATAGAACGCTTTAGGCTGTTTGAAAGCGTTAAGACTTACGCTCTCATCTGTTGGTTTATTGTTTGCAGTAGACACATATACCTCTTTTTTTACATCCCATATTAACGGGGGTGTTCATAGCGTGATGACCGTAGTCCATCCGCTTTATAGTTATATTGGGAGGGGAAACGGCGGGTAATGTTCACTATCCAGCCCCATCTGGCAATACGTTTGTAATAATCTGTTACATATAACTCTGGCGGTATAATCATCGGTTCACGCAAATGTTATGCAGCTTTAAATTTCATTGGTTGAAAATTAGTGGTTTTTTTGACTGTGAGCGACCCTGTTTAATGGCTGTATGGCGATATGTTCTGCTATTTCGGGTGATTGACAGTGATATAGCCCATGTTCTGAAAAATGACTGGTCTTATGTGCGGTGTTGAATAGACGAAATCTTGTCTGACAAAGGGGTTGGGCGGGTTTTAACAACAAAAATCCAACATCAGGTTATCAGAGTGATCGCGATCACAGATGTATAGAAATTTTTGGTGATGAAAAAACTATTAACCTGTTTGAGTGTTAAATGACCGAAGAATCGACAATGCGTAAAGGAGAAAGAGAGGGCAATTTATGGTCAATCGAGAAGATATCAGAGCCCTTGTTAATTCTAAGGGCTTGAACAGGTAAGAAGTAAGGTGGTTTACGCTCAGGGATAGACTTTTTCTTTGTATTCGCAGAGATCTTCGATAATGCAGGAACCGCAGCGTGGCTTACGGGCAATACAGGTATACCGTCCGTGCAGGATCAGCCAGTGGTGGCAGTCCACCTTAAATTCCGCAGGAACGACTTTTAACAGCTTCTCTTCAACCTCTTCCACGTTTTTACCCGGCGCGAAACGGGTGCGATTTGAGACGCGGAAGATATGGGTATCCACGGCGATGGTCGGCCAGCCAAACGCCGTGTTCAGCACCACATTTGCCGTTTTACGCCCGACGCCCGGCAACGCTTCCAGCGCGGCGCGATCTTCAGGGACTTCACCGCCGTGCTTCTCCAGCAGGATCCGGCAGGTCTTAATGACGTTTTCGGCCTTGCTGTTAAACAGGCCAATGGTCTTGATATAGGATTTCACACCTTCAACGCCCAGCTCCAGCATGGCCTGCGGCGTATTGGCGACAGGGTAGAGCAGGGCAGTGGCTTTATTGACGCTCACGTCCGTCGCCTGTGCAGAGAGCAGCACCGAGATCAACAGTTCAAACGGCGAGTTAAAGTTCAGCTCTGTCGTTGGATGAGGATTCTCATCGCGCAGGCGCGTCAGGATCGCAATGCGTTTCTCTTTATTCATACTGCTTTCTCGGGGATCCCTTCCTGTACGCTGCGTTCAGCGGCGCGGCGTTTACGTTTTTCATCAATCAGGTATTTTAACGCCAGCATCATCCCAAGGCCAATGAAGGCGCCAGGAGGTAGCATGGCCAGCAGGAACGGGGTGTCCGTATGGAACACCTCAATACGCAGCGACTTCGCCCAGCCGCCAAGCAGCGCGTCCGCACCGTCGAAGAGCGTACCGTTGCCCAAAATTTCACGCAGAGAGCCGAGGACGAACATGGCGGCAGTCGCGCCCATGCCGATGGAAAACCCATCCAGCGCGGATATGGCCGGATTGTTTTTCACCGCGAAGGCTTCAGCGCGGCCTACGACAATACAGTTAGTCACGATAAGCGGAATGAAGATCCCGAGCGACTGGTACAGGCCAAATGCGTAGGCGTTAATCAGCATTTGCACGACGCTGACCACCGACGCAATGATCATGACATAAATCGGAATACGGATTTCTGACGGCGTCCAGCGGCGCAAAACAGAAATGGAAAAGTTAGTCAGGGTCAGCACCAGCGTGGTCGCCAGCCCCAGCCCGAGCGCGTTGGTGGCGGTAGACGTCACCGCCAGCAGCGGACATAGCCCAAGCAGCTGCACCAGCGCGGAGTTGTTCTTCCAGAGACCCTGGACGATAACCTCTTTAACCTGGCTCATGGTCACTCCTCACAGGTGGAAAGATGATTGATCTGCGCGGGCAGCGTTTCGGCATACAGCCCGGCGCGCTTTACGGCGTTGACCACCGCGCGCGGAGTAATCGTGGCGCCCGTGAACTGGTCAAATTCGCCGCCATCTTTTTTCACCGCGAAAGCAGGATCGTCCTCGCCATGAATCATCTTTCCGGCGAAGTGTAAGATCCAGTCGCTTAAGCGTGTTTCAATTTTGTCGCCAAGGCCCGGCGTTTCGTGATGTTCCGTCACGCGCGTACCCAGTACGGTGCCGGAAAAATCGCTGCCCACCAGCAGCTGAATCGCACCGGAGTAACCGTCCGGCGCGGTGGCTTCCATGACGGCGCCCACGGGGTTATCGCCCTTGCGGGCAATATAAACGCGATGGGGTCCTTTACCAAGCTGCGGAGCCTGCACGACAAAGCAGCTTTTTTGCAGGTCATTATCGTAGAGATCGGATGGGATCACCTGATCGAACAGCGCTTTTTGCTGCTTCATTGCCTGCTCTGCAATGGTGGTTTTCGTCAGTTCATTTACCAGCGCGGTCAGCCCGGTGAGGGCGGCGGCGAAGATCGCCAGCGTGACGCCGTGTTTTTGCATTGTCTTTAGCATGGCGCGACCCTTAGCGATGACCGTACACGCGTGGACGCGTGTAGTAGTCGATGAGCGGAACGGTGATGTTAGCCAGCAGCACGGCAAATGCCACGCCGTCCGGATAGCCGCCAAAGCTGCGAATAAGCCAGACCAGCAAGCCTGCCAGCGCGCCGAAAATCAGACGACCACGGTTGGTGGTAGAGGCGGTGACCGGATCGGTCAGAATAAAGAATGCCCCGAGCATGGTCGCGCCGGAGAGCAGATGGAGCTGCGGGCTGGCCAGTGACTCAGGTGAGATAACCCAGCCGAGCGTCGAGCAGACGGCCAGCGTCACCAGGAAGCTCACCGGAATATGCCAGCGGATCGCCTTCTGTTGCAGCAGGAACGCGCCACCCAACAGGTAGGCCAGATTGACCCACTGCCAGCCAGCACCTGCCAGTACGCCGCTGTAAATAGACGATTTCATCACCTGCTCCACGCTTTGTCCGGCACGCAGGGAGGTTTTGAAGGTATCGAGCGGAGTGGCCTGACTGATGCCGTCCACGCCCATGCGAAGCGCGTTCATATCTGCGCCCAGCGCGGTGTGGCCGGTAAAGATAACGTGCAGGGCATCCATAAAGCCGGGCACCGTGGCGGCGATCTCATGCGGCGGCAGCCAGCTGGTCATCTGTACCGGGAAGGAGATCAGCAGTACTACGTAGCCAATCATCGCCGGGTTAAACGGGTTATGGCCCAGCCCGCCGTACAGCTGCTTGGCGATGATCACCGCAAACACCGTTCCCAATACCACCATCCACCACGGGGCGAACGGGGGAATGCTGATGGCCAGCAACAGGCCGGTCAACAGGGCGGAGTTATCGCTCAGGATGCGAGTCACCTCCATTTTGCGCAGCTTCAGGATCGCGGCTTCCGCTGCGACGGCACTGGCGCAACCCAGAACTAACTGGAAAAGCGTACCCCAGCCGAAAAACCAACACTGTACGGCAATACCTGGCAGCGCGGCCAGGCACACCAGCATCATAATACGCGATGTCTGGCGCTGGTTATGGGTATAAGGGGAACTTGCAATTCTGAAAACCATTTAATCCTCGTTAACGGCTTGCTGCGCGGCTTTCTTTGCCTGAACGCGCGCAATCGCGGCGGCGACTGCGGCTTTGCGTGGATCGTCATTAGCGGCCGCAGGCAGTTCGTCCTGCTGTGCCGCTTTTCGTGCTTTGGCACGGGCGATGGCCGCTTCAACGGCGGCTTTACGCGGATCGACAGGGGCTTCACTCTCTTCGGCAGGTTGTAGCTGTGCCGCTTTACGTGCTTTGGCGCGGGCGATAGCGGCTTCAACGGCCGCCTTGCGCGGATCCGTCGCTTCCTGTTCAACCACCACTGTCTGCTGACCGGCTTTGCGGGCTTTTGCCCTGGCAATAGCCGCTTCCACCGCCGCTTTACGCGGGTCGATGTCGGCTTCCGGTTTGGCGTTTTGCGCTTTCTCCGCCTGACGCGCGCGTGCTTCGGCTTTCCGCGCTTCGCGGGCTGCAATTGCTTCGCTGTTGTCCGGTTTTTCTCCCGGAGCGATCACAACCGTCTGGGCGGCGGTGGCTTTCTTCTCGCGTACGCGGGCCAGGGCTGCGTTAATGGCATCCTGATCTTTCGCCGCAGGCTGCACGGCAGCCTGCTTATGGCGTTCCTGACGGGCTTGTTTCTCGCGCTCCAGTCGCGCCTGGCGCGCTTCAAAGCGGGCCTTCGCTTCAGCGGCACGTTTTTCTTCCATGGAGATGGCGTAGATTTCAGCTTTCTCCTGACGGAAATACTGCACCAGCGGAATATTGCTTGGGCAGACCCAGGCGCAGGCACCGCATTCAATACAGTCAGCCAGGTTATGCGCCTGGGCTTTATCGTGCAGCTGGCCTTTGCTGTACCAGTACAACTGCTGCGGCAGTAAATCTGCCGGGCATGCGTCCGCACAGGCGCTACAGCGTATGCAACCTTTCTCTTCCTGCGTTTCGCCCATCTCCGTCAGGGAAGGGGCGAGCAGGCAGTTGGTAATCTTCACCACCGGCACATCAAGCCACGGCAGGGTAAAGCCCATCAGCGGGCCGCCCATAATGACCAGTTGATCGCTACCCGGGCAGAAGCCAGCCTGTTCCAGCAGATGACGCACCGGCGTACCCAGACGCGCCCAGATGTTGCCGGGACGGGAGACGGACTCGCCGGTCAGCGTGACGACGCGCTCGGTCAATGGCTCGCCGTCAATCACCGCACGTTTCACCGCGTAGGCAGTCCCCACGTTTTGCATCAGCACGCCGATGTCGGACGAACGGCCCCCGTGGGGGACCTGTTTGCCGGTCAGGATCTGCGTCAGCTGTTTTGCCCCGCCGGACGGATATTTGGTCGGGATCACGCGCAGGGCGATATCATGGCTGTCCGCCAGAACCGCACGCAGCATCGAAATGGCCTGCGGTTTATTGTCCTCAATACCGATCAGCACTTCGCGGGGTTGCAGGATATGCGCAAGAATGCGAATACCTTCCACCACCTGCGCGGCACAGTCCTGCATCAGACGGTCATCGGCGGTGATGTACGGTTCGCACTCGGCGGCATTGATGATCAGCGTTTCGATTTTATCGCCGCCGCCGTGAAGCTTAGCGCCGGTCGGGAAGCCTGCGCCCCCCAGACCCGCCACGCCGAACTGATGAATGCGTTCAATCAGCGCTTCACGGCTGTGGGAACGGTAGTCGCTCCAGCCGTCACGCTCGATCCAGCGGTCTTCACCATCGGCTTCAATGATCACGCTCAGCTCAGACAACGCCGACGGATGGGCAACGGTATGGGGGGCAACAGCCACCACCTTACCGGAAGTCGGGGCATGTATCGGTAACATCCGTCCGCGACCAAAGGTCAGCGGCTGGCCGCGAAGAACGCTATCGCCTTCTTTCACGCACAATTCGCCTTCCGCGCCGATATGCTGTTTCAGGGGCATAACGTAACGGGTCGCCAGCGGGATCTGGCGCAGCGGCGTGCCGTTAGACTGCGATTTCATCTCAGGCGGATGAATGCCGCCGTCGAAATCCCAGATCTTCTCTTTTATGAAGGCAGAAAATAACTTAAGCATGTTGTTCCACAGGAATATTGCGAACCGGAATGGTCTGAAGGTCCCACTTCCAGTTTTCGGTAGTCGTTTCAACCGGGCGCAGTTCTATACACTGCGTCGGGCAGGGCGCCACGCAGAGATTACAGCCGGTGCACAGATCCGCCACAACGGTATGCATCGCGCGCGTTGCGCCCACAATAGCGTCAACAGGACACGCCTGAATACATTTTGTGCAGCCAATGCAGTTGGCTTCGTCGATAACAGCAAGGGCACGAACAGGCTCCTGGGCCTGTTCATCGCCGTCGACAGGCTGGGGATCGACGTTCAGCAGGGCAGCTATTTTAAGCATGACCGCTTCGCCACCCGGCGCGCAGCGGTTGATCTTTTCTCCCTGCACGCCCACCGCCTCAGCGTAAGGGCGGCAGCCAGGGTAGCCGCACTGCCCGCACTGGCTCTGAGGTAAAAGTTCATCAATTTTTTCAACCACCGGATCGTCCTCCACCGCAAACCGGCGGGAGGCGTAACCCAGAATGATGCCAAAGACGAGTCCCAGCACGCTGATGGACGCGATGGCAATCCAGATAGCACTCATTACAACTTCACCAGACCACTAAAGCCCATAAAGGCCAGAGACATTAAACCTGCGGTCACCAAAGCGATGGCGTTACCGCGAAACGGCGCGGGAATATCCGCCGCGGCCAGACGCTCGCGAATCGAGGCGAACAGGACCATAACAAAAGAAAAACCGACCGCGGCGGAAAAACCATACAGCGCCGATTGCAGGAAATTATGCCCAAGGTTGATATTCAGTAGCGCCACGCCCAGCACCGCACAGTTAGTAGTGATGAGGGGCAGAAAAATACCCAACAGGCGATACAGGGCAGGGCTGGTTTTCCGCACCACCATTTCGGTAAATTGCACCACGACCGCAATGACCAGAATAAAGGCCAAAGTGCGCAGGTAGAGCATGTCGAGCGGGATTAGGATCCAGGTATCAATCAGCCATGCGCAAATGGAGGCCATCGTCATCACGAAGGTGGTTGCCAGCCCCATGCCCATTGCCGTCTCCAGCTTTTTGGAGACGCCCATAAACGGGCACAGGCCAAGGAACTTCACCAGTACGAAGTTATTCACCAGCACAGTTCCGACAAAGAGCAGTAAGTAATCGGTCATTATTTAGCCTGAAATAAAATAGCCGCCTATTATCGGATAAACGACAACAGGCCACAACAGGTTAACTGTAAGGTTATTACGGGTTGACAAAGGTCTTCTTAACGCGCGTCGAACGCTTGAAATAAGGGACCAGAAGCGCCGTCGCCAGTAGCGGAAACAGTAACTGGCGAACCGCCAGCGCGTCAGACACAGGCGAGAAAGCGAACGCTTTGACAGCCAGCAGCACGGAGACCAGCAGCCAGATAATGTAATGCTTTGGCACGCTTTTGCGGCGTTTGAAGAAGGCGATAGTCAGCCACAGCGTGTAGTACCACATCGCGATCGCGAAAACGAACGACACAAACCACGTCGCAATATTGAGCGCACTCTGGGACATCAGTGTCTGGATAGCATGAGGCGTAACCAGTGCGGTGGTGTAAAGCAACAGCGCCAGTGAAGCGCTTAATAATGCCACCAGCAGCCATGCCAGCGGGGCGATTAACCAGCCCCCAATTCTCTCTCCAGGCAATGCGGTCATACGCTCTCCCATAGTCTGCGCGAAATGTTATACAGAAATTTGCAGGGCGGAGAGTATATAACATTTCACGCCGAAGGCTACTTTCTTATACAACGTAACGCCATACGGATTTAGGCACTTCCCCCACATTGAACAGACGACCGCCAGAGACCAGTTCGGCGCGACGATGGTCAGCAGCGCGGTACATATTGATGATGTCCTGATTATCCGACAGCGTGTAGTTCAGATGGTCAAACAGTTTTTCCAGGCTTTCAAGGGAATTGATCTTGCGAAATTTTAATAAATAGTCCTGAACTGTCATATTAATAAGTTTCCATATAAAAGGGTAATACCCATAAAGGTAATGCGTTCGAATAATAAACGGATTAATAAAGACGTAAACTGTCCACTCGGGTAACGCGACGAAATTAGGAGTTTTCTTTGCGAAGAATCAGGCATCAGGAGATGCCTGAAAGAGAAGGGTAACCCCGTTCATTACGGCTGGCAATATGTTCCATGACGTAATGTGTCACGCTTTATGACGACACGGCTTACTTTTGTTGTGCGACAGTCACAGGCTCCGGCGGCTGGTAGTTATCGATATGGCTGGCAATGCCGAGCAACACGACTGAAACCCCAAGGACAATCCATCCCGCTAATTCAATGATTCGATTAATTATTGACGTCATAATTTGTGTTTGTAATTTATCCATAAATACAGATTACAAATGTTACAGCGCCCTTTTCTTCAGAGCAAGCGCTTTGGGAACGATTCCCCGGCCCCCTATGCGCACTTTAATGCGAGGTAACAAAAAACGCTGTCGTGAGATGCTATTTTAACTCACAGGGCACATTATTAATGTGTGCGTTAAGCACAAGGCCAGTGATAAATAAGCGCACAGCGAGGGGGCAAACGATGAGTGAAAACATCCGCGTCGGTCTTATTGGCTACGGGTACGCAAGCAAAACCTTTCATGCACCGCTGGTTGCCGGCACGCCGGGAATGGAACTGGCGGCCATCACAAGCAGCGATGAGACTAAGGTTCGCGCCGACTGGCCAGCTGTGCCGGTGGTAACGGAGCCTAAGCATCTGTTTAACGATCCTAATATTGACCTTATTGTCATTCCTACCCCTAACGACACTCATTTCCCCCTGGCGAAAGCGGCGCTGGAGGCAGGCAAACATGTTGTTGTCGATAAGCCCTTCACCGTGACGTTGTCACAGGCGCGCGAGCTGGATGCGCTGGCGCGAAGTCTGGGTCGGTTATTATCGGTCTTTCACAACCGGCGCTGGGACAGCGATTTCCTGACGGTCAAAGCGCTGCTCAACGAAGGCACGCTCGGCGAAATTGCCTTTTTTGAGTCGCACTTCGATCGTTATCGTCCGCAGGTGCGAGATCGCTGGCGCGAGCAGGCGGGACCGGGCAGCGGCATCTGGTATGACTTAGCGCCGCATCTTCTCGATCAGGCCGTTCATCTGTTTGGTCTGCCCGTAAGCATGACGGTCGATTTAGCGCAGCTCAGGCCGGGGGCGCAGACCACCGACTATTTCCATGCCATTTTGAGTTATCCGCAGCGGCGCATTGTGCTGCACGGGACAATGCTTGCGGCGGCGGAATCGGCCCGCTATATCATTCATGGGGCGCGCGGCAGCTATGTGAAGTTCGGCCTGGATCCGCAGGAAGAGCGCCTCAAAAATGGCGAACGCTTACCGCAGGAGGACTGGGGCTACGACATGCGCGACGGGGTGGTGACGCGTGCGGAGGGTGAGGCGCTGGTTGAAGAGACGGTATTGACCCTGCCGGGGAACTATCCGGCGTATTACGCCGCCATTCGTGACGCGCTGAACGGTTCAGGTGAAAATCCGGTTCCCGCAAGCCAGGCAATCCAGATTATGGAGCTCATTGAGCTGGGGATCGAATCTGCCAAACATCGCGCAACGCTCTGTCTGGCATAAGTGCCAAACGCTTTCGTAGGCCGGGTAAGCGCAGCGCCACCCGGCAGTAAAGAGGACTACTGAGCAACTTTATCGCGCAGCGCCTGTTTCTCTTCAGGCGTCAGGAAGGCGATCTCCAGCCCGTTGATTTGCGCCTGACGGATCTGCTCGCGGCTCAGCCCGGCCTGCGGCGCGGCGATGTTGTATTCGTGAATAATATCCACGCCCTGAACCGCCGGATCGTCCGTGTTCAGTGAAGCCAGCACCCCGTGTTCAAGGAAGGTTTTCAGCGGGTGTTGCGCCAGCGATGCCACTGTACTGGTCTGAATATTGGAGGTCAGGCAGGATTCGATTCCAATACGTTGTTCGGCGAGGAAATCCATCAGCGCGCGATCTTCAATGGCTTTCACGCCGTGACCAATACGTTCCGCACCCAGTTCACGAATGGCCTGCCAGATGCTTTCCGGCCCCGCGGCTTCGCCTGCATGAATGGTAATATGCCATCCTGCATCACGTGCGCGGTTGAAATGAGACAGGAACAGGCTGCCCGGGAAGCCCAGCTCGTCACCGGCCAGGTCGATGGCGGTGATCTGGTCGCGATGCGCCAGTAATGCTTCCAGCTCCTGAAGACAGGCCGCTTCACCGAAGGTACGGCTCATAATGCCGATCAAACGCGCCTGAACGTCAAAGGTTTTGCAGCCTTCACGCACGCCTTCAATGACCGCTTCAACCACGCCCGCTACGGGGAGATTGTGGGTCATCGCCATATAGCCCGGGGAGAAACGCAGTTCGACATAGTGCAGGCCGTTGCGCGCGGCATCTTCGATGTTTTCAAAGGCGACACGGCGACAGGCATCGACCGAGGCCAGCATCTTCACGCCCCAGTCGAGCTTGCTCAGAAAGCTCACCAGATCCGGTTCGTTCGACGTGACCTGAACATGGGGGATCAGGGTTTCAAGCGTTTCAGCAGGAAGCGTCAAATTGAACTGGCGGCCAAGATCGAGAATGGTTTGGGCACGAATGTTGCCGTCAAGGTGGCGGTGAATATCGGTTAAAGGCAGGCGTGTATCAATCATGGTCGCACTCTTTGCTGGTTAAAGTGCGCCATATTATAAAAACAAAACGGGGTAAAAAGCTATTTGCGCAAGGGAATATTCCGTTGCGCAAATAATTTACAGCAGCGTGTTGATGCCCGCGATGAGGCGCTGAACGCCCTGTTCAAGCTTACTATGGGGGCAACCCGCGTTCAGACGAACGTAGCCTTTCCCTTCGGCTCCATAGGTATATCCCGGCATGATGGCCACTTTTTGCTGTTCAATCAGCACGTTTTGCAGCGTCTTGTCATCAATGCCAAGCGGGCTGAGATCGACCCAGGCCAGATAGGTTGCCTCGGGCGGTTGCCAGTTGAGTGTCGGAAAAGCACTGTTTAATTCGCGAGCAACATACCGCAGATTCTCTTCGAGATAGGTCCGCAGCGCGTCCAGCCAGGGTTCGCCCTGTCGGTAAGCAGCAATATGCGCGGTCAGCGCCAGCACGGAAGGGGAAGAGAGTCCGTCCCTACCTTTTAATGCATTCAGATAGGCGTTACGGCTGGCGTCATCGGCGATAAGCCCCCAGGCGCCCGTCAGCGCCGGAATGTTGAAGCTTTTGGAACCCGAGGTCAGCAGCGCCCATTTACCGCGCGCAACCTCATTCCACGGGGTATGACGATGCGTGCCCCATACCATGTCCATATGAATTTCGTCGCTGATCACCGCTACGTCATAACGTTCACACAGGGCCGCCATTGTGGTCAGCGCCTCCCGAGTCCAGACTTTTCCGGTCGGGTTTTGCGGGCTACACAGCAGCAACACCTTGTTTTCCGGTTTTGATAGCGCCGCTTCCAGCGAGGCCATATCCCCCTCCCAGCCATGCGCTGTTTTCTGCATCGGCACGGAAACAACGGTACGCTGGTTGCCTTCGATGGCTTTATAAAAGGCATCGTAAGCCGGAGTATGGACCACCACGCCGTCGCCAGGCGAGGACCAGAGGCGGATCAGCTCCGAGACCATATAAATGACCGACGGCCCATACACCACGGTTTCGGTATCAATCTGACTGTTAAAGCGTTGCCGGAACCAGTGCGCCACGGCGGCCAGAAACTCGTCATTTTTCCAGCGACTGTAACCAAACACCCCGTGGTTTATTCGCTGCTGCAGCGCATCGGTAATGCAGGGGGCGGTGGCGAAATCCATATCAGAGATGGTGAAGGGCAGCAGGTCGGCAGCGCCAAAACGGTCAGCGACATAATCCCACTGGGTACACCAGGTGCCGTGTCGATCCACGACGGTTGAAAAATCAAACATGACGGTGCTCCGTAAAGTAAAACCCCCTCATGACGAGGGGGGGCGAGGCATCAGGCTTCGACGGTTCGCATCAGGGTTGCCAGCTCATCCTTCACTGACTGTACCTGCGGGCCAATGACGACCTGCAAATTGTGCTGATTTAACTGTACTACGCCAATAGCCCGGTTAGCTTTAAGTGCGTTGGTATCCACTTTGGACATGTCCGCCACCGACAAACGCAGGCGGGTGATGCAGTTATCCAGAGAGGTAATATTATCCGCACCGCCCAGCGCCGCCAGAATAGCCGGCGTGTTATATCCGGATTTCCCAACGGTACCGGCCACCGCCTGTTCAACGCTGGTGGCCGTATCGGTATCGCGGCCAGGCGTTTTCAGGTTGAAGCGGGTGATGGCGAAGCGGAAGATCCCGTAGTAAACCGCGAACCAGATGGCGGCCACAACCGGCACCAGATACCACTTGGTGGACAGGCCGTGCAGGATACCGAATACCACGAAGTCAATCACGTTACCGTCGGTGTTACCGATGGTCACACCGAGCACAGCCATCACGGTAAAGCCCAGGCCCGTCAGTACGGCGTGGATGAGGTACAGTACCGGTGCCACGAACAGGAACAGGAACTCGATAGGTTCTGTCGTACCGCCCACCACGCAGGCAATAACGCCGGAGATCAGCAGACCTTTAATTTTATGACGATTTTCCGGACGGGCACAGTGGTACATCGCCAGCGCAGCACCCGGCAGGCCGCCGAGGAAGGCAGGCATTTTACCCTGAGAAAGGAAACGCGTCGCACTTTCAGAGAAGCCGTGAGTGGCCGGGCAGCTCAGCTGGGCCTGGAAGATGGTCAGCGCGCCGCTAACGGAATGACCGCAAACGTCCATGGTGCCGCCTGCTTCCGTAAAGCGGATCAGGGCAACCAGGATGTGCTGTAAACCAAACGGTAGCAGCAGACGTTCACCCGTACCGAAAATCATCGGGCCGAAATCACCCGCGCCGTTGATAATGCGGCCAATCCCGGTGATCCCCATGGCAAAAATCGGCCAAATCAGAGGGATGATCAGACCAAACAGACCCATCACAACCAGCGTAATGATTGGCACAAAGCGGGTCCCGCCGAAGAAGGCCAGCGCATCGGGCAGGCGGATGTTGTGGAAGCGCTCGTGCAGCATCCAGATAATCACCCCCGCGATCACGGCTCCAAGGATCCCGGTATCGATGGACTGAATACCAATCACGCTCTGAATGTTATTGGCTTTCAGTACCGCCGCGTCGGTCGTCGGCAGGATCCCTTTGGCGGTCAGCCAGAAGTTAACCGCAAGGTTCATGACCGCATAGCCAACGAAGCCCGCAAACGCCGCCACGCCTTTGTTTTCGCGCGCCAGACCCAGAGGAATGGCGATACAGAACATTACCGGCAGGAAGCTAAAGGCAAACGATCCGACCTTGCTCATCCAGATGAATCATGATTGAAGTGATATTAATATGTTAAATCAGATAGTTAAGGTTATGCGGTTTTTCTATGGGGCATCAGTGGGGCATTTTGAGTAAATGATGCGTTCAAAATGCCCACCTGGTCATGGTTATTCTCGGTCATCCATTTACCGTAAACCGTGAATAGCATTTGCGCTGACGAATGGCCCATCTGGTGCGCAACGAAATTTGGGTTCGCTCCGGCGACCAGTGCCCAGCACGCATATGTGTTCCTGGTTTCATAAGACCGTCTTTGTCGGACGCCTGCACGACGCAGGGCAGTGCGCCAGGCTGAATTAATGGATCCGGGGACGTAGCACATCGTCTTCTTACCGTTCATTGAAGTAATGGACGGCGAAAATATAAAGGTGCATTCATCGGTTCTCTTTTTTTTGTATTCCCGTAGGCTGACGCTTACCTTGTGGGATGCCATCATTCTGGTCAGTGGCATTTGCGCCTTGAGTGCATCAATTGCTGGCTGGGTCAGCTGTATTGTTCGAATCCCGGCGTTGGTTTTTGGCAGGGTGAAGTTTCCCTTCAGGGAATAGTTCCGTGACACTGTAACAGTCCAGTAGACAGTATCCACATCCTCCCAGGATAACGCGCTTAGTTCGCCATGCCTGACGCCTGTATTTACCGCAAAGATAACCATATTCTGAAACTGTAGCGTTGGGCAGGCCGCAACCACTCTCTGATACTCATCAGAAGTAAGAGGATCTGGAATGGGTCTTTCTTTTGCGAGAGGGGTAATACCTGCCATCAGATCGGTTTTCAGGTATCCACTTTTGAAAGCAAAGCCCAGCATCCCGCCAAGGCATGCCATATAGCTATTGACTGTAGGAACGCTTCTTCCCTTTTTGGGTGGATGATTTAGGCCATGTCTGGTCTTCTGCCAGCCGTTCAGTAGCTCTTTCCTGGCACTAAGGATATCTTCAGTGTTCAGGCTGCCGATATACCTGTGCTCACCAATTGTTTCGATAGTGGTTGTGAGGTGGCAATCGTAACGCCTCAACGTCCCGAGGCTAAGCTCCATCTCTTTAAGCCCAAGCCATTTCGATTTCAGTTCAAGTAGTGAGATTTGCTTTCTGACAGTGCTGAATTTCTCTGCGTTCGATGAATCAGGGAATTGCGAGGCATAATTGAATGTGCCTGTCTTTATCGCAAAGCAGACTGAAGCCCGAAGTTCGCCTGCCATTTTCCTGTTTTTTGGCGTGTCAGGAACGCCGAGATTTTCCCTGACACGCTTCCCCTGATATATGAACCATATGCGTAACGATTCGCCATGAACCTCTACGCCTGTTGGGTATGCTGCCATAATCATTCCTCGTTTGATGTGCCAAAGGACATTTAAGCAGATATTCTCCGGCGTTTCGCTGGGCTTTGGTGCTCGATCCAGTGGTTTATCTCATCGCGGTTATACATGATTGGGCTGTTTTGCTTAGGTGCCATATCAGGGGCAACATGGCGATAATGCTTTCCCTCCATCCAGGTAGACCGGCGGGCATGCTGAATCATGTGCTTTGACATGCCGGTTGTCGCAGTTAAAAGTTCCTCTGTGACCCATTTATTCGGTACCAACTGAATAATGTCGCTCATGGTTTTCTCCAGGCAAAAAGAAGCCGCCCGTAGGCGGCAATAACATCAAGGGATGTGAGGCGGTGCTTTCGCACCCAATAGCCAGCTCATAACTGGCTATCAGTTGCGTCAGGCGAATCTGATTGTTCGGCGCTGCTTGTCGTCGCCTCGCAGTTTTTTAATCAGGTTGTATGCATCCGGAGCGCGCCATCTTTCACCAACGCACTCACGTTTCATCACCTCGACCAGATCATCCCACTGCTCAATAATCCCTTTGAAGGTTGGAACTCGTTTGGCGATAGCAGGGAAGTGATCCCGAATCTCCGGGATGGCTTCCAGTAACTTCATGCAACGCAACATATCGGATGGGTCATGCGGCGCGCCGAAATGGCTTCCGTAAAATGGCTTATCCAAACCCAAAGCAATGGATGCCATCGTCGCACTGCTAACGCCGACATCTCCTGTCGCCTGCCACTGCAAAACCTTCATTGCTAAATTTGACATAATTTCTCCTCATGCAGCGCGCCGGGCACGCAGCGATTTGATATGCTCGCTCGTCTCCAGTTCGGCGCGTATCTGTTCCGCCTCTCTGTGTTCAAGGTGCTCAAAGTCATTGTTGAATCGGTCGATTGAAGCGGTGTTGATCCGGCCCTGTCGCCAGTAGCGGACTATCTGTGATGTGCAGCTGTGAATGATGACGGGCCAACCGTGCTGGTCAGCGTAAATCTGACCCCGTTGAATTAGCTGGAACATTGGCTAACTCCTGCATCATGAGGAAGACAATCATTGCGGCACGAAGTGGGTTATCGTTAAAGCTATATGCATCGTTGGGATGAAAAGCCTCGGCCCCCCAACCACCTCTTTTGTCCGCTTTGCTCATTGCGTAAATGCTGATTTTATTTGCGGTGATTATCGGCCATGCGGCAGCCGCATCGTTGCAGTAGTCGGGAAGCGGTGATAGCGGGTTGAGCGAAGCATCCGCGTTACCGTAATACCATGAGTCACTTTTATTTCCCGCAGTGCCCGGCCTGCATGACCATAGTCCTTTGAAAACGACATCGCCGACCAGTTTGTTTATCTCAAAATCGGCTAGCTTGCTATAATCCATCACTTCACCCCCGCTTGTCGCATTTAATACACCATTCACTCCAGCACATACGGCCGCAGTGTTTGCATATAGGCCACATCACATCCCCCTTTGCTTATTCTTAAGTTCGATAACACCCTGGCACTCCGCGCACGTCTGGCAGCCGGGAACGGCAGCGCGACGCGGCTCGGGAATTGTTTCGTCGCATTCCGCGCAATGCTCTGCTGAAACGGCATTACGGTCGATGCGGTGAGCGGAAAGGGCGGCGTTACGCTGAAGCTCTTCAATCTCTGTTGCGGTATCGATGATATCGGCCATTTTCAATGCTCCCGGAACTGTCGGTTAATTCGGTTGAAGGTGAACGCCAGCAATAAAAAAGGCCGCTTTAGCGACCTTGTGATTAGTGCCTTCATGCTGGCTCCCTTATGGCTAACTCGTCCGGTATGTCCACCTCATGACCGAGCTTTGCAAATACAACTGCGCGGCAAATGGCTGTGCGTGGATTGTCGGCAACCAGTCCCCGGCGTCGTCCAGGCGAAACCAGTTCATTCACCCCAACCCAGTGGTACAACTTGCCAGTAGCTGGGTCTGCTGACTGATAGCAGCTGATGGATAAGCTCTCCATCATTGGGCCGCATTGCGCCCATTCCGTTGAAGGGCTCCAGATGAACCACACATTGAGCTCTTCAAACCAAAGACACCCGGTATCAGCTTCAAAATCCACCTTCTGACCGATTGCTAGCGCTGCTGCATAATCAAGCTGGATGCCTATTAAATATTCAGTCTTAACCTTCACGATTCAACTCCGAAGCGGCGATTAAGCCGACCTGTGTATACGACGAACTCCAGGAGGCTAACTCCCAGAGCTTCAATTTTCTTGTGATGCTTGTTGATGATGGGAGGCACCGTTTCGTTCCAGTTAGGCTTTGGCTTCTTGCGCATGGCCTGCTGGATTTCTTCGGTGCAGCGGCGGCAGGCGGTGCGGATGGCGTTTTCATTTGCTGGCGTCATGCGGCCTCCGTTTTCACAACTTGGATGGCGCAGCCGGGCAGCAGTTCTACCGCGGCGGTGTCGCACTGATTTCCCCAGTGATGCCAGCCTAGAGCCGCGCTGCGGCTAAAAAGCTCAATCCGCGGCACATCTCCGTAGAGCAGTTCCAGGCGGTGGCGAACTTCCCACGGCTTTTCGCTGTGCGCACCGAGCGGGCTATATACCACCTGCTTAATACCGGCATGCTTTCGCTCCAGCCCGGCGCCGCGGGTGGCAATCAACAGGTCTTCGGTGTTGGCCCGGGTGTGGTTGCCACCGTTCATGCGAGTCTCGGCGTTAAGCAGATCGAGGAAGTCGTAAAAGTCGGAGATTTCACCCTCGGCCAGCGCCTTGTTGATGCGCAGTTCCGCGTTCTGGTTCAACTTCACCCAGGTAAAGCCCTTCATCGTGCGAATGGTAAATCCCCAGGCCTCGGCCAGTTCGATAGCCTCCTGGTTATGCGTGCCGGTGTACCACATCGCCAGCACTGCGTTTTCGGCGGCAAGCTCCCACACAGGCAGGCGCTTTATGTCGATGAGCTTCATGGTGGAGTAGTGATCGCCAGCGGCTCCGTTACTGATGGTGTTGCCGTAAGACCATGGCGGGTCGACATACAGAAGTGAGTATTTCGCTGTCATGCCTCCTCCCGTCTGCGTGCCAGCAACGGCCCGTCGTGTCCTGCGTTAAAGCTTTCAACCATCGCCCGGCAACACGCCGGACAGCAGCTATAAGTCCTTTGCGGCTCTCCGTCGAATTTCCAGTAAGAGGAACGCATAGACGCGGAGAACGTGCCGCAGATATCGCAATGAAAGGCTCCCGTTTCCAGAACCCTCATTAGCTGAGGCTTGGAGAGTTCGAACTTTCTGGCGATAACAGCATGCTCAAGACCGGCATCAAGCAGGGCTTCAATCAGCCGCAGGTCGTTGATGGTTAATTTCCCGCAGCGGTAAAGCCCCATGCTACTGGCCTTCATTTGGATAGACGCTTTGGTGCGCTGTAACTTTTTGCACAGCTCATCCATATCCATGTACAGATAAGTTTTCGACAAAAAAATGGCCTGAGATTCAGGCCAGGGCATTGAGTGCATCTGCATTGTCATAACTATTCCCCGAGGCTTTGCGCCAGGATAACTTTGACGAGCCGCTCAGCAGCTGATTTTTGCGCCGGAACGGAGGCAATGATCGTTGGCCGGTCTTTTTCGGCATTCACACAGACGCCACCCCATCGCGAAATCAGGAAGAAGTCTTCCATCTCAGAGGAGCCCGCACTGCTCGCCAGTACCTCAATCATCTGGACGATATCGACGATTGAGTGGTCAGCCATCAGCCGCTGAACGGCATAGCCGAAGGCGTTAATCATCACTGCGTGGAACTGAATGTAGTCGCGCTTGTAGTCTGCCTGACTGGTGCCGTGGCGAATCGCCTCGATCTGCGTCAGGGCCAACCAGGCCTCCCAGATGGATTCGATGTCGCCCATTTCCAGCGGCTTACTGCCCGCGTTGGCAAACTTGGCCGTCGCGTCGCTAAGCGCCTTGAAGCTCACCCACAACTTACTTTTCGCCGGAACGACGTTGTGCTCGAAGTCTGTCACCTCTGAGAAGGTGTCGTGCTGAGACAGGAACGACACCATACCCTGGGCCACATCATTACGCCCGTCATAGGCCATGTTGATCGCAGCGGAAGGTTTCGAGACGTTGTTATTGATATCGGAGAAGAACTGCTGGCGTGCCTTCAGCGGGAGATTATGGGTCAGCATCAGCGGGATGCTGATTGGCTCTCCGTAAGTCCGGCAGAACTCAGCTAACCCGGCGGCGCGGTGCTGGCCGTCGAACAGCTTGATCACTGCATCCATAGGAAAGCGTGCGACGCCCACATTCGTATTGCCGAACTCTTCAAACTCAATATCCGCGTCGCAGTTGCCGACCAGCGGCGGGATGATGAAGGGCTCTTTACTTTCGTATGCATTAACGAGGTACTGGTAAAACTTCTTCACTCGCGCCTGGTTAATTTCGCGTTGAGAACGCTCGAGAGTGCTGCCGTGATTGTCGGAGGCAAGTATGCGCGTCAGCGCGCGGGCAGGTGCCGTTATCATGTAAGTCGCCGTGCTACCCTGCATGCCGCGCGACGCCGGGAACTCAAAGAAATAATCGCCTACTTTGCTCATGCCGCCTCCTGCCTTTCCCGATATTCCTCAGCTAGCCTCTGCGCCTTTAATGGATTGCTGACCACTTTACCCCATGGCATTAGCCAGCCGTTACCAATGAAGGCAAGGCACAGAGGGCCAACCCTGATGTCGTCGTGAGCGTGAGTCATTAGTCACTCCTTGAAGCACCGCCAAGACCTTTGCGGTTGTCATTCAGATATGGATCACATGGCCTGCAAGTCGATGGCTTTGCCGGTGATGTATCGTTCTCACGCTCCTCACGGATGATCTGGTAAAGCTCTTTGCGATCGGCGCGTTCTTGCGGGCTAAGTTTCCGGTCAGGGATTGGCCGGAGAAGATATTTTCGATATTCGGGGGTAAATTTGTTCATTGGTTTCTCCTGACCGGGAGATGATTCAAAAGGGTATATCGTCGTCGAAGTCCATTGGCGGTTCGTTAGATGGGGCGGGTTCCGACTTCTGCTGTGCGCGAGACCGTGCGCCGCCGCTGAATTGATTTTCGCCCTGCGTTTGTCTGCCACCTGCTGGTGCCGCTCCACCGCCCTGACGGCCACCAAGCATCTGCATTGTTCCGCCGACGTTTACCACCACCTCCGTGGTGTACTTCTCGACGCCAGCCTGATCTGTCCATTTTCGTGTGCGCAGCTGGCCCTCGATATAAACCTGAGAGCCTTTACGCAGATATTCACCAGCTACCTCTGCCAGCTTTCCGAACAGAACGACGCGGTGCCATTCCGTTTGCTCTTTCTGTTCACCAGTGGCTTTATCTCGCCATGAATCTGATGTCGCCAGCGTCAGACTGCACACTGAGCCGCCGGATGGCAGGTAACGTACCTCGGGGTCTTGCCCGAGGTTACCGACGAGGATCACTTTGTTTACGCCTTTGCTAGCCATTTACGCCGCCTGTTTAAGTTCTTTGAGTCGAATGCCAGTAACGTCTTTGCATTTGTTCTGGTGCTCAGCAAAGCCGTTTAGTAATTTCCAGGTATCTTCATAACGATGCTTTAGCCGGTCACTGTTGTTTTCAGTGCTGGCATACGCGGAGAATTCGGCAAGGATCTTATCCGCATCCACTGACTGAGGTGCCTGGCCTTCCTGCTGGTGACCATCATGAGGTTGCTGGTTCTGCTCAATCTGTGTTCCTGATGGCAATGCCCATCCGGGTAGCGCTGGCGCTTTCCAGTAGAACACGCCAACCTCTTTTGATTTGGCGTACTGGAACCCGGGGGCGCGCGTTGCTGAAACCACTGCGAAGCCTTCTTCCAGGTTGTAGAGGTAACGACCGATACCCCATTGCACGGCGGCACGCTTCATGGCGCCAGAGCGACCACCCTTCACAGCTTCAACCTGTGTGTTTTCTGCCGCATCCCACTTGGTGATCCACTCGCCGTCAACCTTGATGGAAATGCCGCACTCAACGCCGCCATTGTTCGGAATATCGCGATATTCGTTACGCCAGCCATCCTTGCCGCATACTTCATCCAGCCGCTTCATGATTGCGCGGTTGGTGACGTAGGCCAGCACCTTTGCCCAGATGCCGTTATTGTTTTTTCCCGCCTGCTGAATGCGCCACTCAATATCCTCACTGGCAAATGGCGCATCTAAATCATCAAGGTTCATGTGTAATTCCCCGCAAATTCATCCCAGCTAATGACCGGGTTCTGCCGCTCGGCAGCCAGGTTAACTGGCTCTTCATCACCCTCCGGCTTTTCCGGCAGAACGTCGCGCATAAGGCGCAGGAATGACTCTTCATCCCACCGTTCATCCGCCGTCATGCTGCACGCTCCTGATGAGTGATGACGTAACCCTGCTCAGCCAGCCATTCGATGACTTCTGCGCCGTCGAGCTGGGGTAGTACGTCACGGGTTTTAACGGTACCGGCCAGAACAACGCCTTCCATCTCAACTTTGATGGTGTTGTGTGGCCCGACGGACGTGCGCATAACAACGCACTCGCATGTAATATTCATGGCTGAACTCCTGAAATTTGGATGTGCAGATCCCGCCCGAAGAAAGCCAGGCCGATCGGTCGAACAGGGTGGTTGGTATCAGTGAACCATTGGCTCGCCGCGCTCATTCAGCAGCACAACGACGGAATCACTTTTGATGATGGTTTTTTCGAAGATGTTGAAGGCGTACAGGCCTTTCTCAATGTTCGCAGAGGCGCGATAAGTTTTGCCGTGGTGTTGCAGCATTGTGCCCGGTAAAACCTCGCTACGTGGCACTGATGCTGTTCCGTAGTGCATTCCAATCATACCTTCACCTCAACCTGTTCCAGGAGGCCAGCGATATGCATCTGCCAGCGGTTAAGCGTCAGCTTGTCGCGCGGTGCCGATACCGACGTCAGCTGCCACTCGTTATCGTTGAGCTTTTTGGCTGTGTACTGCTTGCCGTTGTGGGTGACTGTCATGATGCCTCCCGCTTTTCTTTGATGTCGGCGCGGAGGTGAATCTCTTTCCCATCAGCTGTCGGGAATATCAGAATGTCATCACGAACTGCGAGAAGATGGGCCACTGCAAATAGCGCCTCGTCTGTGACATCAAATTTCTCACCGGTGAACTCACGAACGCCGGGTGCCAATTTGCTTGGCTTTGATCGACCCGCGAAAATTCGATTCGTCAGGCCTGAAAAACCTACTGTGATTGGGTTGCTCATAAATCCTCTTGGCCTTATCGCGGCGAACGGAACGGTTAATACAAGACTTCAACGCATTTATTCAGTGTTTCAATGGGCGGTGGATGGCCGCCGGTTGTCATAAATGGGCAGACTCGAAAATCTGCCTATGTATGGCCGATAAAAAACCCGCCGGAGCGGGTCATTCTGGGTGATTGAGCATTGCCCAATGCGTTACTTCTTGCGGTGCATAGCGCTTCTTGAATGCGCCGTTTGTGTAGATCCAAAAATCATCTTCCTGCAACTTTCCAAACTCATAATCACCATCAACAAAAAGCAGTAGCAGTCGATTTTTCAGCGGCTGCCTTTCACTACACTTAATCCACTCCATTGCCTTACCCTCTGTCGTTACCCGCTGATGCGGGCGAAATGCTTTGGTGCTGGCTCCCCACAATGAAGCAGGGAAGGCCGTCGTCGCCTTGGTGAGCCATTACCTCACCAACTAGCTGATAACCGTCTGCCAGCCCAAAACATTCCAGTTACGCACCATTGCCGCTCTCCCTGAGCCCGCCGGGCGTCCGACGCATGGTTTACTGTCGCGCCGTTCGACTGACCGAATCTCCACTTCGCTGCTGGCTAACTTCGCTCAGCTGTCGATGTTTCGTTTCGATGGGTGGATAATCACATATTGTGTTTTATTGGTCAACACGAATTGTGATTAATGATGACAACAAAGCGTGTTGTTGCTGATTTGAAAGGGAATTTATTTTTGTAAATACCAGTGCTACGCTTAAAAAAACAGCAGGAGGGATGTGCATGGTTCTGGATGAAGAGCGTATAAGCATGAAAATTCAGGCGATGGGGCGGGCGGTGATGGAATTGTCACTGGCTGATTTACCCATGACCCAGCAAAACATCATCGACAAGCTGGAGCAGTACCGGAAGGAAACAGGAAACGTGATAGGGAAGGGTGTGAACAGGGATGCAGCTGAGATAGTGGGGAAAGGGCAATAAAAACCCGGCACGGTGGCCGGATTTGCTAAATTACTGACCTTTCTTAAGGTACAAGTTTAATAGGAAAAATATAGTTGGCATAGCAAGCGAGGCCAAGAGAACCCCGAGCATCCATACTTTTACATCTGCTATCTTGGTTTCCAAAGCGGAAAATTTAGCTTCAAAGTAGTCAACCGATGGTTTCTTAGATAGTGAAGCATCAAAATCCAGGCTCTTCTGTAAAAGTACAGCGGTGTCTCTTTTGGCGTCAGTAGAATCAGAAGATATTTTCCGGGTATCCTCTTTAATTCCTGCCATGCTGCTCTTGATGTGCGCAACTTCAGCTTCAAGAACTGCTAATCGCTTATCCATGTCGTCGCCTCCATCATCACTTGTTGTTTGAATGATCTCAGTATCATCCATCACAACCGATGTGACAATCCGTTTTTCTTTATCTGAAGCAGCAACAGAACAAGCTTTCATCAAGAGCGTTGCTTGGCTTGATGCTACAGAAGAAAATTCCAGCCCTACTGTAGATCCATTCTTATCAGAGTAAGCAATTACTAGCTTTCCCTCATCCAAAGATGATTGAGCTGCATTCATCAGCTTTTATTCCTCGAACATGCTTTTCAAGGACTGATAGAAATCGAAGGCCTTCTGTTTACTTAAAGTCACGGACGCAACCTTAGTGCGTTGCATTCCTGCCACTGCGATTTCGCCATTCATATGGCCGATGACTGGGGTGCTATTGAGAAAAACGAAGTTAAAAACTTCGTAGCCATTGTTATCCGTTCCGATGGTTACAACCCCATCAGCATTAGTTTCAATATAATTTTTGGACTCCAGTACATCATTGATATGTGCTAAGGCAACTTCTTGTTTATCGCTCACTTATGTTCTCCTGAACCAACAAAATAGGTAAAAATCTTTTCAAATTCATTAGATTAATTTGCATAAAAAGCACAGGGAAAAGTTGGCTTACCAGCTATACGCCGACCAGAGCACCTTGCCGATCAGACCAGCCGCATCTTCGTCTCTACAGCAACACCGATAATTCGACAGTTACCATTCACCGCTACCAATGGCCACTGTGGATTTAAACCCTTCAGGTACTTCTGCGCACCGTCGATCACTAACTTCTTAAATGTTGCCTCGTTCGAATCGGATAGCTTTGCTATTACCAGACTGCCGTTGATTGCCTCGCGCCCAGTATCGAAGAGGACAAAGGTTCCTTCTGGGATGCTAAGACCCGCCGGTGCTGTCATTGAGTCACCATCAACCTGCAGCCAGAACGCCTCCCCCTGAATGTGAGCATCTGATTCAAGCCAAAGGTCGATATCTTTAAGGGTGTACGGCTCAACAGCTTCACACCATGCTCCTGCCTGCACCTTGCTTATAACTGGGTATTTATCACCTGGCTTGTAAGGGCCTTTGTAGTCATCGCCAAAAAGCAGCTCGGCAGGCGCAACCCCCAGCGCCTTAGCTATTACAGTTGCATCATCAACGCTAACGCTCCTGGTGCCTGATTCGTAATTCCCTATGCGTGACTGCGAGGCCCACCCGCAAAGCTCTGCGAGAGCCTTTTGTGACAGCCCTTTATCTTCGCGAAGTCGCTTAATGCGGCCCGCTATATCTTCGATTCTATTCATTCTCATGTTGTATCACGCGCCGTGTTAAAAAGCTTTACACGAATTGTGTTGATTAATAATCACGAATTGTGTTTAATGATGCTGAGTGACCATTCTTGAAAGGATCAGCATGAACAATATCGCCAACGAACGTAAGAAGCTTGGCATCACTCAATCAGAGTTAGCAGGTTCGTGCGGCTGGAACCAGTCCCGCCTTGCTAACTATGAAGCTGGCATACGAGCACCAGACCTGGATTCGTGCCGCCGCCTGGTTGACGCGATGAATAAGCTGGGGAGCAATACATCTCTCGATGCGTTGTTTCCACCAAAAAATAATGCCGCCTGATTGGCGGCCCTAACCACGAAAGGAAAAGCAATGCATTCACTTGCGTATCAACAAGGTAACAAATTTTCGCCAACGGCGATGATTTACCAGAATCGCCGGGAGCCTGATTCCGCGGCGTTAAACATCGATGGGATTCGCGCAGCGGTTCGCGCCTGGGCAGCTGATTGCCGCAGCCGTGAATTTGTCGCAGCGCTGATCGTGGAAGAGTGGAGGGCGTCCGGCGGCACTGGGCTGGATATCCCGACTGACTCGCACCGCCAGATGCAGAAAGTATTTCGCTGGATCGACGGCGACACCGAATACGCGGCCAACAACATTCGCCAGCTGGCACCGGCAATCATGTCGGTCCTGCCGCTGGAGTATCGGCACCGCCTTCTTCCAGAAGACAGCTTTATGTCCCGCTTAGCGCGACTTGAGAAGGAAACAAGCGAGGCGAAAGTTGCCGTTGCGATGAACGCCCCGCGTCACCAGAAGCTCAAGGAACTCAGTGAGGGGATTGTAGAGATGTTCCGTGTCGACCCGGACCTGACCGCGCCGCTGATGGCCATGGTCACTTCGATGTTGGGGGTTATGTGAGAACTACAGAAATGGCGAAAGCCGGTCTGCGCGAACAGAACCGACTTTCAGGTGGAATTAATTGGATCAATTCACAGAGGCAATTATGCATCTCGAGCCATTAACAAAGCAAGTCGGCGTACTGAAGACTATGGATGTTCCAACCGACTTCAGAATGGAAGGGTGGGTATACGTGTTAAGCAATCCATGTATGCCTGGCATCTACAAAATTGGAATGACCACAACAAGCCCGGAAGTTCGAGCGCGAGAGCTTTCATCAGCTACTGGTGTTCCTGCTCCATTCAAGGTTGAGGCGGCTTTCTACAGCCACTCTCCGCTCGAAGCTGAAAAAGAGATTCACGATGCTTTGTCGGAATGGAGAGTAAACGAGTCTCGCGAATTTTTTCAGCTTGATTTGAAAGAAATTATTCATGCTTGCTCGTGCAGCTGTGAATGCCAGGTCGGTGAAAAAGCTGAATACATAGCTATTTACCACGACTTCATCATTTTTGAGAGCCTCAGCAAAATCAATATACCTGAACTTTTTAATGAGATTGGGATTAGCGTCTTCGGCGACAAGCTTGCAGCTGCTGAGCGATTAATTCGAATCGGTGCGGAAACTATTTTCAATATCCGTAGAAAAAGCGGCGTTGTTATCGCTGTGCACGATTCAAATGCGTATGCGATCGAACCCGCTGATGAACAGGCGCTAAAAGAAGCCATGAATGAATATCAGGCTCATAGAGAAGAGCTTGATAGACGTGGAATTTACGGCCCAGAACAACCAGTGGAGTTTTAAATGGCCAGATCGCGAAATATCAAACCCGGCTTTTTCACGAACGACGAGCTTGCAGAATGTCAGCCGCTGGCGCGCATTCTCTTCGCTGGTTTGTGGACTATCGCCGATAAAGAGGGTCGCCTGGATGACCGCCCTAAGAAAATTAAAGCCATGGTGCTGCCTTTTGATGATGTCGATTGTGACGCTTTGTTGCAGCAGCTGCATCAGCACAAATTCATCAACCGTTACCAGGTAAAAGGCGATTCCTACATTCAAGTTTCTAACTGGAAAAAGCATCAGAACCCGCACTGCAAAGAAGCGGCAAGTGAGATACCAGAACCATCTCAGAACCAAAATGGCACCGAACAAGAACAGTGCAATTCAGATGCAAAAGAGGAAAAGGAAGAAGAGGGAAAGCCTCAAGTCATTGAAAATAATGAAGCACAAGAAAAGCACGGTGCTAGTAAGGTGCAAGAACAGGTTAAGAACAGTTTAAATCCTGCTGATTCCCTTAACCTGATTCCTGATTCCCCTATCCCTGATCCTGATTCCTTGGTTAACACCCAATCCGCTTACGCGTCTTGCGAAGAGGCCAATGCGGATATTCATGAGATATCGAGTCGGTACGCATTCGAGGGCCAAATCGTTCGGCTGAACCACAAGGACTATCAAGCATGGTTAAACCTGTACCCGCTGATAGACCTGAATTACGAACTTCAGAAGCTGGATATCGAGTTCACGCATGAGAAGCCAAAAAATTGGTTTATCACTGCCAGCCAGAAGCTGAGTTATCAGAACAAGCAAGCGGCAGTACGCGGCAAACCAGCCGCCAAGCCGGATCTGGACTTCAACAACACTGACTGGGCGTATGAGGTGATCCGATGAAATCTCTTGCAGAGCAGATGCGTAACCACGACCGCGAGCAGATGAGTCGCATGGCTCATAACCTGCCAGAGCAATACCAAGATCGCGCGCCAGTCGAGCAGGTGGCAAAGGTATTCAACAAGCTGTTCAACGAGCTGCGCGCCGCGTTCCCGGCCAGCATGGCGAACTTCCGCACTCAGGAAGACCTGAACGAATTCCGCCGTCAGTGGCTGCTGGCGTTTCAGGAGAACGGGATCCACTCAATGGCGCAAGTCGATGCCGGTATGCGCATTGCCCGCCGCCAGGAGCGCCCATTCCTGCCGTCGCCGGGCCAGTTCGTCGCATGGTGCAAACAAAGTGGCGGGGCGCTGGGAATCAACGTTGACCAGGTGATCGCCGAATACTGGGACTGGCGTAACCGTTCGTTCGAATTCACCTCCAGTGAGCAATTCCCCTGGTCGCAGCCGGTCATGTACCACATCTGCGTTGAACTGCGCCACCGCAGCACAGAGCGCCAGTTGACTCATGGTGAACTGGCACGCGAAGCGGGCGATCTGCTGGACATGTGGGAGAAGCGCGTCACCGAGGGTAAGCCAGTACCGCCGGTACGCCGGGCGATTGCAGCACCGGCTGCCGAGCACGGGCCGACGCCGATCCAGCTGCTTCAGGCCAAGTACAATCGCAACAAGTCGAACGGGATGGTGTGAGATGACCATAACAATCCGTGGGCAGATTCTTGCAGCCCTGCGTAATAACCCGGGCCTGAATAGTGCTCGCATTGCCAGCATGATCGGCATGACCACCAAAAAGATTTCCGGCCCGTTAAGCACGTTGTTTGCAGACGGCCTGATCGAGTTCGAAGGTAAGCATGGCCAGCGGCTGTATCGGCTGACCAGCTACGGCATGAAATACGCACCGCAAACCATACCGGCCATGCCGAAGGGAAATTCGAAGCTGGTGCAGCGTACAGAGGCAAACGTGATCTGCCAGGAGTGCCGCAACAGCGCGGCGATGAAGCGGGTATTGATGGTTTGGGGGAGGGTAGGGGTATGACACGCATCCGTAACTTTGGCTGGAATCGCCTGAAGCTGGCCACCCTGTCATACGACGAACTCAATCAGCTTGAGGAGCAGGTGAAACTCGAACACGCCTGCAAAGACGGTATCCACATGTACGACAAAGCAGGCCGTGACAAGCTCGATGCTCTGAGCTGGGCCGTATACAACAAGCAGAAGCAGGATGCCGCCCAATGAGCAACATCGACAAACAGGCACTGCGTGAAGAATTCCAATTCATGCGCGGCATCTACAGTGATCCGGCTGACCACGAGCGCCAGTTGATCTACATTGCGGCTGAAGCGCTGCTGGATGAGCTGGAAGCCAAAGACAAGAGGATTGCTGAGCTGGAGGCGCGGGAGGTTGTACTTCCACAGCGCTATAGCATGTTGCATCGCGTCGATTTCGATGAGGCGTATCACACGGAAATGGTTTACAAGCAGCATCAGGTGCTTGAGGCACTGCACGATGCTGGAGTCAACGTCGCCGCAGCCGGTAAAGGAGAGGCATCATGAGCACACTTACCAAAGAATGGCTCCAGAAGACCATCGCGGAGCTTGAAGAAGAGCGCGATGCTGTGCCCGGCGCAGTAAACGAAGATGCGGCCAATGCGCTCGCTGCGATGAAACTAGCGCTGGCATCGCTCGAAGCAAACAGCCGCAAACTTTTTACATGCAGTGCGTGCGGCGCAGAGGGTTTGGACGAGCCGTTAGAGTCTAAGTGCCATTGCTGCATCGATGGGGCACATTGGGTTGAAAGCCGTATTTACACCGCCCCGCCAGCACCGGTATCTGTGCCCGCTGCGATGGAAATGGATGATGACTTTGACAGCGCGTTTGAACACGGAAAAGCTGTCGGCTGGAACGCCTATCGCGCCGCCATGCTTCAGGGTGCAGATGGTACCCTCACCAATGAAGGTGCCATACCAGTAACGCAATTTAAGCCGGTAGCAGACCTGTACGGCTTAACCTCACCAACTGGCGGTGAAACATCTTTCACTTTCGACGCTGTTGAAGCTCGCGATTTTATTGATGGCGGGTGGTCATGTCAGGAGTGCGTAGAGCTTGGACGCTTTCAAGAAGCCATGCTTCAGAATGGTAACTATCCAGCGCAATCCGATTGCTGTCCGGAGCAAAACTACATCGCTCCGGCGCAGGACGGCAACTCTCCGGTGATTCCGGATGGTTGGAAGTTGGTGCCGGTTGATCCGACAGAGGAAATGAACAAGGCTGGATGGACCGCGATGAATGAACATGACGCTATCAACCCAACCTACCGCGCCATGCTCGCAGCAGCGCCGCAGCATGAGGATTTAAAATAACTACCATCAATAATTCACCGTTCTTAGATGGGTTCCGAAGAGCAATATTATACTATTGAAATTAAAAGGATTTATTTTGTAAAGACCATTCCCTTCCGTGTTTGAATTGATATCATCGTTTTGCAGTCCAATGCAAACCGGAGGGGTTATGATCTGTCCTAAATGTCGTTCTATTGCCGTTGGGAAGGAAGTAACACGCAGGGGGTGGAGTGGTGACTATGCTTGCTTTGAATGCGGCTACAATGATGCCAAAGACGGCTTTCAAGAAATGAGCAAACCTCCTATCAGGAAGATAAAATGGAAGCTGAAAGAGCAACCAAAGTTAGTTTGATTTTGTAATATCAACCCGCCATAATTAAGTCGCCGTCGGAGTTGAACGCCCGACGGTAAGACTTCTGCGCATTTGATGGGGACATTAAATGCGACCACAATCTGAACTCCTCACCTTGTCACAGATGCAGAAATGCACCTGCGATTTTCTGCATTCTGCGTTACCTTTCGGAGGTGGCGTATGAAACAGCCTGTTTTCTACCTCCGCGACGAACGCGTTCGCGATAACCTCATCGACTACATCAGGAAGCTGCCCGTTAACGACGCTCTGCCGCTCGTGGTGAAGTTTTCTGAGGCTGACCGCACTCTCGCCCAAAACGACCTCTTCCACGCTCTCTGTGGCGATACAGCGAAGCAATTGCAATGGGCTGGCAAGTCGCGCGACCTCGCTTCATGGAAAGTCCTGTATGTCTCAGGCCATGCCATTGCCACCGGTAAGCCTGGTGAAGTGGTGCCGGGTCTGGAAGGGGAGTTCTGCGCCATCCGGGAAAGCACTGCGAAGATGGGCATCCGTCGCATGACCAGTCTCATCGAATACAGCCAGGCATTTGCTGTGCAAAACGGCGTGCAACTCCGTGAAGTTCGCTACTCAGGTGATTACTTCGGGAGGGTTGCGTAATGGCTAGCCCTCTCGCTCGCATCATCACCAACGAAATCTACCGGGTCCGGACACGCACTAAGCGCAAGCCTGAACTCAAGCCATCCGAAATCCCATCACTGCTCGGCTACACCGCACGACTGACCCAGGTGAAATGGGATCGCCTGAAAGCGCGGAGGTCACATGGCTAATTTATGCAAAGCCGCGCGCGGCCGCGAATGCCAGGTGCGTATCCCTGGCGTCTGCAATGGAAATTCTGAAACCTCAGTGCTGGCACATATCCGCCTGGCCGGCCTGTGCGGAACCGGGATCAAGCCGCCTGACCTGATTGCCACCATCGCATGCAGCAGCTGCCACGACGAGATTGATCGCCGCACCCGTCTGGTCGATGCGGAATATGCAAAGGAGTGCGCGCTGGAAGGCATGGCTCGCACGCAGGTCATCTGGCTTAAAGAGGGGCTCGTAAAAGCATGAATGAATACCGCATCAGCCTCCCGTGGCCGCCGAGCAACAACCGCTACTACCGACATAACCGCGGGCGCACGCACATCAGCGCAGAAGGGCAGGCGTACCGCGACAGTGTCGCCAGAATTATCAAAGACTCAATGCTCGATATCGGCCTGACCACGCCCGTGAAAATCCGTATCGAATGCCACATGCCGGATCGCCGCCGCCGGGACCTGGACAATCTACAAAAGGCCACATTCGATGCCCTGACGAAATCCGGTTTCTGGCTCGATGACCAGCAGGTTGATTACTACAGCGTGAAGAGAATGCCGATCGTCAAAGGCGGCAGGCTTGAACTGACCATCACCGAACTGGAGGCCGAATGAACCACACAGACTTCCTGCGGTACCAGGCAGAAAGCGTTAAGCGCGCCAGCATGCCGCCAGTAGCAAAGCACAGCCGGACCAAACCCAACCAGCCACAGAAGGAAGCCGCATAATGAAACTGGAATTAACCAACGACCAGCATCAATGGGTAGACCAGTGGCTCCAGTTGTGGGGCGCATGGTGCCAGACCGGCAAGATTGATAAAGCGATGATCAACATGATTGCCAGATTCATGGCTACCGTCGAGCCCCAGCAAGCATCACGGCCGGTATGTAGTGATGATGACGGGATGCTCATTGATGCTGTCATTCGCCACTACCTGAAGAATGTGGATGAAAATGCCTGGCGGGTTATCTTCGCCTACTACGTCTGCAACTCCAGCGAGATCCGAATTGCATCATGGCAGCATGCAGTAAGTAAGCCTCGCCTTATGAAGACGCGTGGCGGCAATCAGTACAAACACCCAAGCATCTCGACAATCCGTAGAGAGGTGAAGCAAATCATCAATGCTTCATTGTTCTGTTTATACCAACCGCTTCAAAATGCGTTAAACAATCGCGAAAATGTGAGGAAAATTGCAAAAAAGCCTCACAACACGCTTGCTTTTCAATGAACAAATGAGCAGAATAAATCGTATATGTTGCCGTTGTTGTGTGTGACATGAATGAATGCCAAGCCTCGCCATTGTGCGGGGCTTTTTATTTGCCTGTAGCTCAGAGGAAAGAGCACCCGCCTTCTAAGCGGTTGGTCGCTGGTTCGAATCCAGCCAGGCGAGCCAAACCCAGCCAGGGTATTTTCGGCCAGAGAGCCGACATTGCCTTACCCTCATCTTCCTGGCTTGTCGCCAGGTTTTTTATTCCAGGTCCCGGGAACCATCCTCGACATGCCTTCTTGTTAAATCGTCCCGAGGGCCTGAACCAACTACACGCGGAATAAATATGTCTGAGACCTTCACTATCGTAGGCGTTGGTCTTACATCGTCATCAGTCGGTGTAACCTTTGCCACGCTGTTTCCGGAGGCGACTCCAGCAGTGATGCTCGGATCACTCGCCGGAACGGCGCTATACGTTCTGACCTCAGATCCCCATCAACTCTGGAAGCAGGCTATCTTTGCGCTGATATCGTTTATCAGTGGCGTGTTCTTCTCCGTTCCCATGGCGAAAATCATGGCCGGAATCATCAACACGCCGTTAAGCCTGATGAAGCCACCGGCCAGCATTGAGGTATCGCCAGCTGTTGGTGCAATTGTCACTGCTTCCATTTCCGTGGCAGTCCTGCTGCGTATTCTCCGCAAATCCAAAAGCGGGAAGATGCCGGGGCTGGGGGAGGAAGATAAATGACATGGCAGCTTCTTCTGATGGATGCAAACGCCATAGTTTGCCTGTTAATAATGGTCAGGCTGATGTTTTTCCGGAAAGAGGGAAAACGTCATCGCCTGAGTGTCGCGGTGCTGGCCTATCTGGTCATCCTTGCCGCCGGATTCAATGCCTTCAACATTCTGCTCGGCCACTACGTTCAAGTTAACCTCGGCGATCTGCTGCTTAACTCCGTCATCTGCATGGCGGTTTGGCTGGCGCGCGGTAACCTGGCGAAGGTCGTTATAACGGAGTAGTCCATGCAAACCAGCGAAAAGGGCATTGCCCTGATCAAAGAGTTCGAAGGCTGCAAGCTCACCGCCTACCGGGACAGTGTCGGTGTATGGACGATCGGCTATGGCTGGACTCAGCCTGTCGATGGCAAGCCAATCCGCGCCGGGATGACTATCAAGCAGGAAACGGCAGAGCGCCTGCTGAAGACTGGGCTGGTCAGCTATGAAAGTGATGTGTCACGACTGGTTAAAGTCGGCCTGACTCAGGGGCAATTTGATGCCCTGGTGTCGTTCACGTATAACCTCGGCGCCCGGTCATTGTCGACATCGACTCTTCTGCGAAAACTTAACGCCGGTGATTACGCTGGCGCTGCCGATGAGTTCCTGCGCTGGAATAAAGCTGGTGGCAAAGTCCTGAATGGGCTGACACGTCGGCGTGAGGCGGAGCGCGCTCTGTTCCTGTCGTGATTAGCGCACTGGTTAAGCGTTACTGGCTGCAACTGATTGTGGTGGCGGTAATTGGCATGCTGGTGCTCTTCGTGAACCACTACCGCAACAACGCCATCACCTACAAAGACCAGCGCGACAAAGCAACGGTCAGGGCAGACAAATCAGAGGCGATCACCAACAACGTGATCACCACGATGAACATCATCCGTGACATCTCACAGGCTACCCAGAATGCAAAGAACGAACTGGCCAAAAAAGTCGAGACGCGCATTGTCTACATCAGGCAGGCGCTTGAAGGCGATCCGTGCGCTAACCAGCTTGTTCCTTCTGCCGCTGCTGACAGCCTGCGGGAATACGCAGACAGTTTACGTTCCGGCCCCGGTGGTGCCGATAAGCGCTGACCTGACAGCAGACACGCCGACCCCCGGAATGGCGATTCCGTTCACGTGGCAGGCAAGTCTGGAGTTAAACGCTCAGCTCTACACAGCGCTGGGGCAGTGCAACCTGGATAAGGAGGCAATAAGAAAAATTGAGACCTTAAGAAATGAAAATCACCGCAAACGGTTTTGATATACAGTTTATGTTCCAAGCTTTTGGCAAAAAAAAATAATATTATTGATATGGTTTACTGATAGTGATATGAAAACAGATGCTTCATAATAAATATCAGGTTGAACAATGAGAGAATACATAGATTCCATTTTTGAAAGCTTGGATAAAGAGAACTATCATGCAGCTTTATTTATCGCCTTATCCATTCCTGATATCTGCGGTAAAATGGAAACGCCAAATGAGCGCAACGGTGATAGGGCTCGCAGGTGGTTTAGGGATAACTTAAAAAGCAAATATTTCCCTGAATTCTGCTACGAGAATTTGATGGCCACCAATCCTGAAATGGCTAAGCAGATAGAGCCAGAGCAATTGGAGGCATTAAAAAGGAAACCATTTCCTGTTAAGTTTGATGATACAGCATTCTGGAAGCTCAGGAATGCCTTCTTACACGAGGCGTCAGATTATGCAGGAAAACTTAAGGTCCACATAACTCACAGTGGTAGCCATCTTAATATGGTTAATGGGGCATTGCAGCTTAGTTCACTAAAACTGTGCACTGACATTGCTCTTGCTGCTAGTGTTTGGCTTGATAATGTTAAAGAAAATCCTGAGGTATGGGGAAGAATTACTCAGTGTGCAAAAATTAAAAACGAGATTATGGATGGTTTATTCGTTTTTAAATAAATTAATTCTTAACTGCAAGATAGCCGCCTCCGGGCGGTTTGTTGATGTCATTGCAATGGGTAGACCCATCGTATTGCAATATCCCTTCCCGCGGATAATCACCGTAATATACCCACAGGCGGATAAAGAGGCTCTCAATGTCCGACATCTACCAAATCACGCTAACCACACAAACCGGCGAAACCTTCACGGGCAAGATGTCTCGACGTCAGCCTGAACTGGTTAATGGCTTTGTGCCGCTGGCGACGGAGACCGGCGAGTGGCTTTATTTTGCTCCGGCCGATGTGAAGCGCGTGCAATTCACGCCTTTGCTGGCAGAGCAGATCGAACAGCCAGAAGAACAAACAGCGGAGTAACAAACTATGGCGACCAAACCAAAGACTGGCCGCCCTTCTGATTATCTACCAGAGGTGGCTGCTGACATATGTTCACTGCTTGCCGATGGGGAAAGCCTGCGCAAGGTTTGTGAGCGCGCTGGAATGCCTAACAAGGCGACGGTGTTCCGCTGGTTGGCACAACATGCAGAGTTTCGCGACCAATACGCGAAAGCCACTGAGACACGCGCTGATGCTATTTTCGAAGATATGTTCGATATCGCTGACGGCGTAAATGAAGAGGCTGCCGCAGTAGCTAAAGCACGTCTTCGCATCGACACGCGAAAATGGGCCCTGGCCCGCATGAACCCGAAAAAGTACGGCGACAAAGTCAGCCAGGAAATCGACCACAAATCTTCAGACGGAACTATGACTCCGAAGCCGACTGTCATCCAGTTGCTCCCCGTTGAGCCGAAATCATGAGTGAAGCCGTTCAACTGCCGATCCCCGCCAAGCTTGCGCCGCTGTTCACTGCGGTGAATAAGCGTTATCGATGCTCGCACGGTGGGCGTGGTAGCGCCAAGACGCGCACCTTCGCACTGATGACTGCGGTAAAGGCTTACCAGTCGATGATGAACGGTGAAAGCGGAGTGGTGCTCTGCGCGCGTGAATTCATGAACTCTCTGGAAGAGTCGAGCATGCAGGAGGTGAAACAGGCGATCCTGTCTGTCCCCTGGCTGGCTTCCAACTTTGATATCGGCGAGAAGTACATCCGCACCATCGACAAGAGCGTTAACTACGTGTTCTGCGGTCTCCGGCATAACCTCGACAGCATCAAGTCGAAAGCGCGCATCCTGCTTTGCTGGGTAGATGAGGCTGAATCAGTCAGCGAAATAGCCTGGCAGAAGCTGAGCCCGACCGTTCGTGAGGAAGGCTCAGAGATTTGGGTGACCTGGAACCCGGAGCGCGACGGCAGCGCAACGGATAAACGTTTCCGCAAAGAAGCCGGCGACGACTGCATCACCGTTGAGATGAACTATACGGATAACCCGTGGTTCCCTGACGTGCTTGAAGGTGAGCGACAGAACGATCAGCGCCGCCTCGACCCGGCGACATACGCATGGGTGTGGGAAGGCGCTTACCTCGAAAACTCTGATAAGCAGGTCCTGGCCGGAAAATACCGGATCGCTGAGTTCTCGGACCAGTTATGGAAAGAGGCCGAACGCCTGTTCTTCGGAGCTGACTTCGGTTTCGCGAAAGACCCGAACACTCTGGTGCGTTCGTTCATCCTGCACAACCGGCTGTACATCGAATACGAGGCGTACGGGCAGCAGACAGAGCTCGACCACATGCCAGAGCTATACGACACAATTCCCGGATCGCGTGACTGGCCCATCAAGGCCGACTCCGCTCGACCCGAGACGATTAGCTATCTCAAGCGGCAGGGATTCAACATCTCAGCTGCCGAGAAATGGCAGGGGAGCGTTGAGGACGGTATCGCCCATCTTCGCGGTTTCGACGAAATCATTATCCACCCGCGTTGCAAGAACGTGGCGCGTGAGGCTCGCATGTGGTCGTACAAAACGGACCGCATCACCGGTGAGGTGTTGCCGAAGCTCGCCGATGGCTATGAGCACTGCTGGGACGGTATCCGTTACAGCCTCGACGGTCACATTAAGCGTAAGGGCCAGATGGCCGGGATGATGATTCCGAAACGCCTTCGCTAACCAAACGGAAAAACCATGACTGACAAATTAACTCTCGCCGTCAACCATGCGTTGAACGATGCGCGGATGGCGCGCGCCCGTATGGGGCTGATGGCACCAACAATGGGGCTGGACAACAAGCGTCATTCCGCATGGTGCGAATATGGCTTCCCTGAGCAGGTAACCTACGAAAACCTCTATGCTCTCTACCGACGCGGTGGCATAGCACACGGCGCAGTAGAGAAGCTGGTGGGCAAGTGCTGGCAGACTAACCCGGAAATCATCGAGGGTGACGACGCCGACGAGAGCAAGGATGAAACCCCTTGGGAGAAGAGCGCCAAAAAGGTTTTCACTAAGCGACTCTGGCGCGCTTTTGCTGAAGCTGACCGCCGCCGCCTTGTCGGACGTTATGCCGGTATCCTGCTGCACATCAATGATTCCAGAACGTGGGATCAGCCGGTTGTCCGGGGGAAGTCACTCAAAAAGGTTACAATCGCGTGGGCTGGCTCACTAACAGTCAGCGAGTGGGTTACTGACCAAAAGTCGGCAGATTACGGGCAACCAAAGCAGTGGAAATACGTTGAGAGCCTGCCAAACGGCGGGACCAATCAGCGATTCGTTCATCCCGATCGCGTCTTCATCCTGGGCGACTACTCGAATGATGCCATCGGCTTCCTTGAACCGCCTTATAACGCCTTTGTCAGCCTGGAGAAGGTGGAGGGCGGGTCTGGTGAATCCTTCCTGAAGAATGCGTCAAACAAGCAGGCCATCAACTTTGATAAAGACATCGACTTTGCAAATTTGGCTTCGCTGTATGGCGTATCGGTAGATGAGCTTCAGGAGCGCTATAACGAAGCTGCCAGAGAACTCAATGTTGGTAACGATGTGCTCCTGATTACTCAGGGCGCGCAGGTAACCTCAATGGTATCTGCTGTTTCAGATCCTTCGCCTACATACGATGTGAACTTGCAGACCGCCTCGGCTGGGGTGGACATTCCGGCGCGCATCCTTGTTGGGAATCAGCAAGCCGAGCGTTCAAGCACGGAAGATCTGAAGTATTTCAACGCTCGATGCCAGTCACGGCGCGGTGACCTGTCATTCGAAATTGAAGACTTCAGTGACAAGCTAATCGACCTGAAAATTATTGATGCAGTCAGCGAGAAGACGGTTATCTGGGATGACCTAAACGAGCAAACTGGAACTGAGAAGCTCGCCAATGCCAAAACCATGGCAGAGATTAACCAGACGTTCCAGGGCAGCGGAGAGAATCCAGCGTTCAGTCGTGAAGAAATTCGCACAGCTGCCGGTTATGAAAACGTTGATGAATTTCCATTAGGAGAAGAGGATGGCGACGAAGAAGACGAAGCCACCGATTCTGCCGCGTAACTATGAGGACCCGACCGGGGCCGATGCGCTGGAACGCCGGGCAATGAAAGACTTCGCCAGGCGGATGAATAAGATTGGCAAAGCGTACAAATCAGCACTCGACAAAATACCTTCCTCCCTCGCAGTAAACGCCAGATACGAATACCAGCTAAACCCGACGCTACTCTCCATCATCCTGAACGATGCCAGTTGCCTGGTTGATCAGGTGCTGCTTGAAGGTGGCGATTACGACCTGTGGTTTTACGAGTACATCGATCTGGCGTCGGAGAAAGGGACCGGGCAGTCGTTCTACAACCTCAGCCAGCAATCCCCGGTGTATGCAGTAGGGCGTGAGTCGCTGGCGTCCATCCTCGCAAGCGACCCGTACCAGCAACGAATGGCGCTGGTGCATGCCCGTGTGTTTGAGGAAATGAAGGGGCTGACTGCTGACGTTAAGCGAGATATGGCGCGCGTGCTGACTGATGGGGTGGGGCGCGGGCTCAATCCGCTGGATATTGCCCGCAACCTGACAGACCAGACCGGCATCGAGAAACGCCGGGCTAACCGTATAGCGCGCACTGAAGTGACTACCGCGCTGCGTCGCGCACGATGGGATGAGGCCGAATCATCGATGGATGATCTCGGTTTAAACATCAGGCTTCTTCACCTTTCAGCATTAAGCCCCACAACGCGAATAAAGCACGCTCTGAGACACGCGCACACATACACAGTTCAGGCAGTAAGGGATTGGTATGCAGTTGATGCTAATGCAATTAACTGTAAGTGCGGTCAGGTTGAGGTGCTGGTGGATGCAGAAGGCAATCCGCTTTATCCGAACGTCATCGAAATGGCTAAGAAGGAATTCGACAGCCACTGGAAAAAGATGAAGGTCAATCATTCAGCTTGTCACTGCTGCAAAAAGGCAGCTTGAGGTTTAACCATGCCAATGCAGGTCAATATCACCACGAAGGTGAACAGCCAGTCTATCCGGCGAGAAACATACAACGGGCGTGAGCACTTGGTGCTGCCGAGCTACACGCTGCCGGCGAACGTCGTCATGAATGGCGGTTTGTACACGCAAGAACAAATCGACGCCCACTATAAGGGGCTGGAGGGTACCCTGGCACCGCTTGGGCACCCTCAAGTTAACGGTCAGTTCGTGTCTGCTTTCTCCCCAGAGGGGATTAACGCAGGCCATATCGGTGCGTGGAACCGCAACGTTAAGAAGTCCGGTAATCGCATCTATCTCGAAAAGTGGGTTGATGTGGCCCGGGCCAGAGAGTCTGAAGGTGGCAGGGAACTGCTTGAACGTGTCGCTGCCATTGAGCGCGGTGAAGACGTTCCGCCGATTCATACCAGTGTTGCCGCATTCCTCGACCAGCTTGAACCTAACGAACAACAGAGAGCTACGGGCGCCGAGTGGGTGGCGAAGATTCACAGCATGGACCATGACGCGATCCTGCTGCATGAGGTTGGCGCGGCGACACCAGAGCAGGGAGTTGGCCTGATGGTTAACGCTGATCTGGCGCAGCCGCTTAAGGCGAACTCAGGCGCGCTGGTTGGCGAATCCTACCGAGAGCGCGAGCAGCGTCTCGATCGCGCAGCCAAAGCGAAGTTTGCGGCGGGCGCGGATGAATACGCATGGGTTGCTGATTTCACTGACTCGCAAGCTGTAATCATCCGCAACGGCGGCAGCGCTGAGGTGTTTGGCTACAAGTCTGAGGGCGGCGTAATCACCTTCGACGATGCCGGTACCGCAGTGGCTCGCCAGGAGTCATGGGTGGCTGTAGTCGCCAACAAATTCAAATCTCTTTTCACACCGCAGGAGCAGCCTGCACCAAACCACAAAACGGAGGGCGACATGCCTTTAACCACTGAAGATACAGAACTGCTTCGCAAAATCGTTGGTGAGGCCATCGCCGCTAATAACGACGCGACCATTAAACCACTGAGCGAAAGCATTGCAATTATCCAGGCGAACCAGCAGCAACTTTCGGAAACCCTGACCGCCAATTCACGCGCCGAAGAGAAAGCAAAGCGTGAAGCTGTAGCCGAAAAACATGGCGATATCGTTGCTAATGCACTGTCAGGCGATGCGCTGGATGCGATGTTCAAGACGCTGGGCGAAGCTGTACCGCTGGGCACCAACAATGCGCAGCAGCAGAAAGAAACCGGTGCACCTAACCCTGCCGAATACTTCAAATAAGGAGCCAGAATAATGGCACGTTATCGTCGCGTTAATATCGACGGTCAGTCTCTGTACAAGACCGAAACCCGCGTTACTGCCGCAGCCTTGCTGCCCGGCACCCCTGCAGTCATCAATGACGACAATGAGTTTGCGCAGGCAACTGCGCTGGCTGGTCGTATCTACATCATCGATGTTGCCTATCATCAGGGTCTCAAAATCACTGAAGCAGTGCCAGCCGGCGACTCCGCAGTGGGTAACTACGTAGAAGAGGGCCGCGAGCTGGCGCTGCTGTGCGTGGCGGGGACTTATGCCAAAGACGATCCAATCAAGCTGGGTAGTAATGGGAAATTTACCAAAGCTACTGCAGACACCGATTCGGTGATTGGCTATAGCCAGGACGATGCGACTATCGCAGCCAGCACTACCGATTTCATCCGCGTGCGTATGCGCGTCGGTACCGTAGCCGCTGCAGATGCTGGCGCTTAATCAGGAGAATAATAATGTATTTTACCGCTGAATCACTGGCTACTAACCGCCGACTCCAAGGGCACTGGAGTGAGCTGTGGGCCAACCGTGACATTTATAACGCCCAGCATGACATGATGGTCAACGCGTACCGCACGCGCATGACGCATGAAATGCTGGCGGCGAATGCCATCGGTGGCTTTACACGTGAATTCTGGGCCGAAATTGACCGCCAGATTATCCAGATGCGCGATCAGGAAATTGGCATGGAAATCGTCAATGACCTGATGGGTGTGCAGACCGTGCTGCCGATTGGAAAAACAGCAAAGCTGTATAACGTCTCCGGCGATATCGCGGATGATGTCTCTATCAGCATTGATGGTCAGTCCCCGTATTCCTTCGACCACACCGAATTCGGTTCAGATGGCGATCCGATCCCGGTATTCACTGCTGGTTACGGAGTCAACTGGCGCCATGCTGCCGGGCTGAGCACTGTCGGCATCGATCTGGCTCTGGAGTCTCAGTCGGCCAAGATGCGTAAATTCCACAAGAAGCGCGTCGACTTTTACCTGAACGGCGATGCCAGCATCGTGGTTGATGGTCTGCCAGCGCAAGGTATGAAAAACCACCGCAACACTCAGAAAATCAACCTGGGTAGTGGCGCTGGCGGCGCCAACATCAATCTCACCACCGCTACACCGGCTGAGCTACTGGCATTCTTTGGCCCTACAGGTCCATTTGGACTCACTGCCCGCCGTAACAAGGTTACAGCTTACGACAAGCTGTGGGTGAGCCCTGAAGTCTGGGCCAACATGGCTAAGCCGTATCTGGTGGATATCAACACCGGCACAAATGCGCTGCTTAGCGGAACCGTTCTGGATGCGATCAGCAAGTTTATTCCTGCTAAGTCTATCCAGATGACCTATGCACTGGAAGGTAACGAGTTCCTGGCGTACGAGCGCCGACAGGATGTGATTTCTCCTCTGGTAGGTATGGCTGTGGGCGTTGTACCGCTACCGCGCCTGATGCCGCAGAGCAACTACAACTTCCAGATCATGTCCGCAGAAGGTTTGCAGATTAAGAAGGACGGCGAAGGCCTGTCCGGTGTGGTCTACGGCGCTAACCTGGCTTAAGGAGCAATCATGGCTGAAAAATACGAAGTGGTTAAGCCGTGGCACGGCGTTGCGCTTGGTGACGTTGTTGAGCTGGGCAAAGTTCATCCGTCGCTGAAACCGCATGTGCGCAAGCTGTCCGATAAAGCTGCTGCGGAACTGGTACCTGCAACCCCGGTCGCTGGCACTGACAACAAAGCGCGCAAAGAGGCAGTCATTGCCCGACTCGATGCGCTGGGCATTGAGCATAAAGGCAACCTGGGCCTGGAGAAGCTCACCGAGTTGTTGCCGAAAGGTGAGTTCGAAAAGCTTTTCCCTGCTGAATAACGACCGCCTCTAAGGCGGTTTTTTATGCCCTCTTCGGAGGGCTTATCAGAGGCTCGCATGATTACCACAGTACAGGCCAAGGAATATCTGGAGTCAGTCGGTATCACGCTGCCTGATTTCATCCTGCAGGCTCTTTTAGAGCAGGCTGGCAGCATTCAGGAGTGTCTGGATGCGCATTACCCTCCCGCAACCGCTCTGCTAATACAGTCCTACCTGCTGGGGCTAATGGCGCTGGGGCAGGGTGATAAATACATCAGCTCTCAGACAGCCCCTAACGGTGCATCGCGCTCATTTCGGTATCAGTCTTTTGCTGACCGATGGAAGGCCTCTCTGGGGCTTCTGAGGGTACTAGATAAGTATGGATGCGCTACAAGCCTGATCCCGCCTGATCCAACCAACACCGCTTTCGCTGGCATCTGGATTGCCCGAGGCGGCTGCATGTGCAACGGGAGTCGATGATGGCGTTGATATCGGTCAAGCAGAGGCTTCCTGAGCCCTTCGTAAAGGTCTGGGTTATCACTGACTGCGGGCGGCGGGTCACGGGTTACGTTAAAAGTAACGGTGAATGGTATTTGCTGTGCCGGAAGGTAGCCGCTGAGAATCCGGAGGTTATCCGGTGGGAGGATAATAGTGTCAGCCACGGCTAACTGGTCTTACACCAATGTCGCCATTGTCTACCCTCGCGTCTATGACGACTGGAACAACACCTGGACAAACGGCACCCCATACCTGATTGACTGCACCTGGACGGCGAACAATGAAGTTGCCGTTGATGGCAGTGGTAAAGAGTTCACCACTAACCTGATTTTCTTCACTGAACTGAAGCGTAACGGCGTCATCTCAACCATGCCGCAGCGAGACTGGTACATCGCCAGAGGTGACACATCGGCGCTATCAGATCCGCTTAAAGCAGGTGCCAACGTCATTCGGGCCGTAACCGAATTGGATATGTCACCATTTGGCGAGGATCCAGATTATAAAGTTATGACATGATTCTTAATTTGTATCCAAGTTCCATTTCGGCCTGCTTTCTTACTTGGATCGCCTGTTCTTTGCTTTCATAAGAGCCGAGACACTTACGCTTCATGCCATTCCATATCTGCACGCCCCATTTACCGCTCCTTTTGTTGAGGTAAACACCGGGATATCCGCTGCTATTGTTTTTTGATAAGCGGTTATTCCTAGTATTTAGAACTTGTTCAACATCTCTTAAGTTGGAAATTCTGTTATTGGCGTGAACTCCGTCTAGGTGGTCAATCACACCATTTGGCTCTGAACCAAAGTAGTGCATCCATGCTAGTCGGTGCGCCATAAGGCGCTTTTTGTTTATGGTGATAACAATATATCCGCGGTCGCTAATCGTTCCGGCCACGTTGCCGACTTTATTGCGGTTGGACAATGTCTTCTTCCAAATGAAAATTCCAGTATTTGGGTCGTAAGACAATATTTCTCTCAGAAATTCGACTGTAAGCATATCTCTACCCTTTGAGATTCCCGATATGTTTGGTGTCTGGCAGGGCGCATCGGGTGAGCGCCTTTTCGGTGATCAGCCTATCCAGACGGTTAAATTATAACCCTTTTATGGCGGTGATAACATGCCCGTTAAAGGTATCAAGCGCGTCCAGATGAATACCAGCAGGGTGCTGAGTGACATAGCCGGAATACGCACGGAGAAGGTTCTGTATCAGGTCATGAATGCCGGTGCAAATCATGCTGCTCTAATCACTCCTGTTAAATCGTCAACCCTCATCAACAGCCAGTACAAGCGGCTCGAACCCATGCCCTCAGGAATGATAGGCAGAGTGGGTTACACGGCAAATTATGCAGCTGCTGTTAATGCTGCAAAGGGCAAGCTCAAGGGCAAGCCAAGGCCTGACGGTAGCGGTAATTACTGGGACCCTAACGGCGAGCCGGACTTTCTCCGCAAAGGCTTTGAGCGCGACGGCCTCAACGAGATAAAGGCCATCATCAGGCAAGGATACAAAGTATGACGCGTAGCGAGGTGTATGACGCTCTGAGAGCGTGGCTGCAGTCCCACGGTTTTGATGTCGGCTATCGCGTCCAGAAACGCTTCTGGAACGAGCTTGAAGGAACTGAAGGGGAAAGATACCTCGTCATCCAGCAGGGCGGTGGCGGCAAGCCTGATGAGGCCATAACACGAGATTATTTCAGATTCCTTGTTCTTTCCGGTCAGAACGACAGCGACATTAACGAAGTTGAAGACCACGCTGATGCAATACGTCAGGCGATGATCGACGACTACCAGACTGAGTGCATCATCTCGATGCAGCCAATCGGCGGTATCCCCGCCATCCAGACCGAAGAAGGTCGCTACCTCTTCGATATTTCATTTCAAACCATCATTTCCCGATAACACGGAGATAAAGACATGGCATGTGAAGCTGGTGCTTTCACAGGGCGTGATGTCGTCGTTTACTACGCGATTGGCTGCCCCGAATCACAACCCACCAACGGTGACTATAAGCGCCTTGGCATGATGCGCGGGAAGACTGTTTCCGCCGAATGGGATACCGCAGACGCTACTGCTGATATGAGCGCGGCGTACACGCAGGAAAATCTCGTAACCTACAAAAACATCTCGTTCTCTGGAGATGGCGTAACCCGAAAAGAAGATGTCTATGCGCAGAACGCGCTGAAGCGTCACGTATACAACCCGCCAGCAGAAACCAGCAATCAGCCATATGTCTGGCTGAAAATCATCTCTCCAAACGACATTACCGAAGGTCCGTTTATGGTGACTTCGTGGGAAGATGAAGCCCCTCATGATGACGTGGCCACATGGTCTATTGAGGCGTCAAGCGCGGGCCAGGTGGATGTACGTGATGTCGGCGCCGTAATCACCATTACTACCCAGCCGCAGAATCGCACACTCACTGTGGGTGATGCGCTCAATCTTTCGGTGGCGGCAAATGTCTCTGACAGCTCCACTCTGACCTATCAGTGGAAGAAGGGCGGAACTGACATCTCAGGTGCGACGAACGCTACTTACACGAAGGCCAGCGTCGTTACGGGTGATGCGGGTTCTTACTCCTGTCAGGTTACATCCTCAACCGCCGGCTCGGTAACCTCCAGCCCAGCTACTGTAACCGTGAACGCAGCCTAAATCCATGGGAGGCTTGGCCTCCCTCTTATTGAGAGTTGCCATGAAAGCAATCACCGATATCGGCCAGGCTGTCATTCGCGCCAGCGGCAAAGAGATATTCCTCAACCCTTCATTCCTGGCTATGTCCCGAATCGGCACGCCTGAGCAAATCGTTGATGCTTTCGTGAAAGTTCATGCAGGCCATTACCCAAAGCACAGAATTGCAGACCCCCAGATTCTGAAAGCGGCTAATGCACGCTGCTTTGCGGATATGGCAGCGGCCGCAGCTAGTGTAGTCAAACACTGCTCTGAAGGCGACATTACTGAAATCATCGGCTCTTACTCAGTGACTACGGCGGGACGCCTCCTGTTTAAGCCTGGCTCGTTGCCAGTTGAAGACGTTATCCAGCTGGCGCGCCACCTGATTCTGCATGGCGTGATGGGTGATCAGCCGCCCGAAGAATTCGAGAGTAAGAAGGGCGAGTACAGCGATAAATTCGATGTTCGGACATTCGTTTACACCGCGGTTGCCCACCTCGGAATGAGCGAGGCCGACGCCTGGAACATGACCATGACAAGCTTCCGGGCCGCCATGAACGCCAAATTCCCACAGAAGGAGAAAGGCAAGGTGCCAACCCAGGAGAAATACGACGAGGTTATGGACTGGGCAGAGCAGATGCTGGCGATGGATGCGCAGAGGCATGGGCCACATTAAATTGATATTGTTCAGTTGAGATTGCCAATAACAACTAGCGTGATAGGATAAATCTCATTTTTCAATTGAATGAGGAAGTTATGGATAAGTGCCCAGATTGTCAAAGCCCAGTAGTGTTGAGTGGTAAAGTTAGTTGCTGGTGCGATAGAGATAACTGTTTTGGTCAACGTTGCGGTGCGGACAGTTTATATGACGATTACACCTGCACCAATCAGGAGTGTGGGAAGACCGGTACTCCTGATAAAACTAAAGCTTACTATGAGCGTCACTCGCGCTAGGCTTTCAGGCCCACTGCGGTGGGCCTGTTCTTACATTTCATCCGCTTCTCTTGAAATCGAGAAAAGAACATTGATTGCCAGCAAATAAGCGTTGTCGACCACGCCATATGTAGCGCTGGTTATGACGTTCGAATGCCTGCCAAGGGCATTTTCTATATAAGAGAGTAGATTGCCGTCGCATCGCTCGCTCTTAGGGTCTAAAACGTCGAGTGCGATGATATAGCTTCGGTATTTATCAAAAATAGTGCTCACGAAATTTTCTCGCTCAGTCCATGAGTAGAACTCATCAAGGGAGAGAGGGCGGTTAAGCTGTTCAAGTCTGGTTAGTTCCCTTGTTAGGGATTGACATCCGTCACGTAATTTTTCTGCGGCAACTTTCATAGAGATCCTTATTTACTGGTAAGAGATAACGATGGGTAAACTTCAACTAAAAAATGGCGAAGGTGATTTATCAACCATTCGGCGCCCTGTGGGCCTGTCACCCGAAACCAAACGGAGACTTTCTCATAGGCTCCCCTGTATTCGAGAGGGGTATACTCCCAAGCAAAGCTTCTGCGACAATATTCAATTGGATGAGGTTCCGACTTATCATCCGAGTATAAAGCGCTAATCCATTCGTAAAAGTATTCGTCAAGAATCCTTAGGTCTTCAGTGGTTGGTTGGCGCATGTTAGGGCGATGTGAAAACTCGATATAACCTGCAAAGTAACCATCATCCTCGCCGAAATCGCAGCCAAAAGTCATAAAATGACCATGCTTTAAGTTCACTTCTTCAACAAGCCGCCGCAACCAAGGCCAGTCTTTGATTTCATGAATTTCCTCAATCCGATTTGGCTCGTCAACAAGGTCTATCCCACCATTATTGACGCCACCATCCGCATGGATTTCTTTACGATAAGGGAATCGAGTAAAGTGATCGTTTATTTTTGCTTTTTCCATTGGGCCCTTTCCGTTAGTTGTATGCCTTTGAAGGCTAACCTGGTGACGGAGTATCGCAAAGCTTGATAAAGGATCAGTATCCAGACAGTCGACTGAGATCAATAAATCAGCGTTTGCCGTTGCACCTGTGCTATTCCTGGGTAGGATGTTTCCACTTTTACCAAAGGGGATAGGGATATGAAGAAGTATCTTTGCGCAGCGTTACTTGGCGTTTCAGCGTTAACAATTACAGCCTGTGCTCCCACAGTGCAAAAAATAGACTACAACCAAAAATCAATGTTGCTCTCGCTTGGGATGAGCAAAAACGACGTAATGCAGGTCATGGGTACTCCGCGGAGGACTGATGTCAACCAAGAGCGGGAACGTTGGATTTATTGGAATAAAGCCGTTTATGGGTACACCGTTGTCGACAATGAGCAGTTAGCTACAGATAGACTGACAGTCACCTTTGTGAACGGGAAGGTTACGAAGTGGGGCCAGCAGACATTAACTGATGACATTCTTGAGTCGTCTCAGAAGACGGCACAGGCATACGCTGAAGCTGCCCAGGGAGCGAAAAAATGAGAAAAACATTTTGCCTTATGGCGCTTGCGGCTTCCGTATCATTCATTTCTGGATGCGCACAGGAAAAACCAATGACTTCGTATGACGATGCGGGTCTCTGTGTTTTGAAGGGGCAGGCCATGGGGTATGGGAATACGGCAATAATGCCTAAAATCCAGGCTGAGTTTGCTCGTCGTGGAGATCTGAGCATAAGCAAGGATGACTGCGATACTTATATCCAGACAGGTAAGCAGAGTGCGCAAGTCGATATGCAGAGTACGAGAGATATTATAAATCGCTCACAGCGATCGCAGGCTATAAATGCCATACAGGGTTATTAACAAAAATATTGATACAGACCTCGCTTCGGCGGGGTTTTTTTATGCCTGGAGATAATGAAATGGCCCAGAACGTAGGTGATATCGAATATGTGATAAAAGCCAATACTGCAGAGCTGCTCCGTGCGGATAAGCAAGTTGTAAGCGTCACCAATAACATGGAGTCCGGATTTAAAAAAGCAGATAGCTCAGCAGAAAAACTGAACACCACTGTAACAAAAACGGCCAGTGCAGTTTCAGGTGGTTTGAAGTCAGGAATGCAGCAAGCTGGTTACCAGATTCAGGATTTTATTGTGCAGGTTCAGGGCGGACAATCTGCGCTGGTTGCCTTTAGTCAGCAAGGTTCGCAACTCGCTGGCGCGTTTGGTCCAGGTGGTGCAGTAGTTGGGGCGTTTATCGCTTTAGGTTCAGTACTGGTTGGAACTCTATCAACCGCCTTAGGCAGTACGAAAGACGAAATGGAACAGCTGAAAACTGCTGCTGAAACATTAAATAAAGTGGTGGTTATAAATAGCCAGGGAGTTGCAGCTCTATCTAATGATTATGCTCGGCTGGCTGCTACCAATGCCACTTTAGCTGCACAGTTAAGAGACAATGCTATTCAGCAATACGAGATAGCTGTTAGGGATGCGGGTAAGGCTATCACGAACATCATTGATGAGCAGTCATCTTGGTGGAGAAGTCTTAATGGCGGCGTGGCTAGTGTTAAGGCTTTTGGTGGCGCAATGGATACGATGGAGATTAGCGCTGACAATTTTAATGACGCCATAAAACAAGCAACCTCTTTGGGGCCTTCATTCAACTCCGCAACATTGACGCTGGTAAACACTGTAGCAATGCTTTCAAGTCAGTTTGATATATCAGACGACGCGGCATACGGCTTGGGTAAAAGGTTAAATGACCTGGCAAAAAACCCGTCGCCACAGTCTGTAAGTTTGCTTGTGGATTATATGAAATCGCTTAAGCCGACCACGCAAGATGGGGCTGAAGCTATAACTAACCTTGAAAAGAAAATTCTTGATGCCGCCGCTGCAATGCAACAGGCCCATGACAATGGCGAGTCGTTGCGAAAAACACTTGATGGTCTAAAAACAGAGGCGCAACAGGCTAATTTTGATGGCATAAGCAAGCAGCTTGAGGCGCAAAGAATTGCTTTGACCAAGGGTAAGCAGGCAGCAATAGAGTATGGAATTGAGCAGCAAGATTTAACTCGGGAGCAAAAGGATCAGCTTATTGCGCTTTCTAGAACTAACGCGCAATTGGCGGAAGAAAAAGAAAAGAGAGATAAAGCATCAAAGGCAGGGTTGAAACAAGCAGCGGCCACAGAATCAGTTTCTCTAAAACTTGAACAACTTCGTAAGAGGTCGGAGCTATCAGGTGAAAGTACCGCTGAACTTAGCCGTGAGCAGGCAATTCTGACAGCGCAACAGTCTTTAGGCAAGGCGGCCACGAAAGAGCAAATAGCCTTAGCAGGCCAATATGCAGCCAAGACATGGGATGCGGCTAACGCATTAAAGAAAAGGTCGCAGGCTGAGCAGGCGAGGCGCTTTACAGATCAAGAGATTGCTACCAATAAAACCACTCCCGACGCAATAACTGGTGCGGTTGCAGACCCGACAGCCTTGATAAATCTTCAAGAGCAACAAAAGCTAGCAGCTCTAGCACAATACCAGCAAATGGGGGTGTTAAGTGCCCAGCAATTCGAAGACACAAAAACAGCAATTCAGGAACAGGCATCTAATGCTAGAAAGCGAATAGCTCAGGACGAAGCCAATAGTCAGATGGCGGCCACTGTTTCCATGCTGAATGCTGCTTCATTAGGGTTTGATAGCTTGGCAGGAATTATTAGTGGAGCGGCAGGAAAGGCTAGTAGCGCATACATTGCAATGTTTGCCGCGGCTAAGTCCTTCGCAATCGCTTCAGCCACGTTGGATTTCAATGGCGCACTGCTTAAGGCTCTCAATGCACCGGATTCATTAACTACGGCGCAACGCTTTGCTAACTATGCAGCCGTTGCTTCCGCTGGGGCGTCTGTCCTTTCCAATATTGCAAGTGTCAGCATGAGTGGTGGTCGCCGTTACGGCGGCACGGTATCAGCCGGCAATGCCTACCGCATCAACGAAGATGGACGCTCTGAAATCTTCCAGACAGCAGGTGGGCAGCAGGCATTCATCCCGAACCAGTCAGGAAAGATTATTCCTGCTGATAAGGCCGGAGTTGGTGGGTCGTTTAATCCTGTAATGAACCTCACGATAAACACCACAGGAGGTATTGGCGACGATGATATCGCAAGGCTGCGAAAGGCATGGAACACCGACATGATGAAAATGATGATTGACCAGCAGCGCCCTAACGGCTTGCTTCGGAGGAAATAATGCCAGAAACATTCACATGGACACCACAGCGAGCTTACCAGGTTGAACGTACCCCAAACGTAGCCGTTGTTAAGCTCGGTGACGGCTACGAGCAGCGGCAGGTGAAGGGTATCAATCCGCTAATGGATAAATACTCCCTGACCTTCAGGGGGGTAGGCGGTGTCTGCCGGAGTAATTCTGCCAAGGATGCTGAGGCGTTCCTAAAAGCACGGGGCGCGGTTGAATCCTTCTACTGGACGCCATCAGATACCGGAGTGCAGGCGCTGTTTGTCTGCCGATCCTGGAATATGACAAAGACCGGGCCGCTGTTTGAACTGACGGCCACTTTTGAACAAGTACCACGATAAGCCGAAAGGCGGGAGACAGTTATGACTTTAGAACAACGTGTTGAAGAGTTAGAGGCTATGGTTGATTCAATGAAAGCACAGATGGAAGAAGTTATTAGCGCTCACACCTGTGCTTATAATCAAATCACTGCGAAATTAGATCAAATTGCCGTAATTCAAGCTGAACGCAAGGCTTGAATAGCAAGTTTTTCAATCTCACCGATGGTTTTATTCTTTATCTCATCTGGCGCTATATCTAGGTTTACCGAATGAAATTGGTCATTAGGGCCAATCAAATTAGCTTTTAATTTAAATGTATTTCCAGCGACCGCAAAAGAAATAAAGTCAATAGCGTTTAATTTCAATTCTGACATTATTTTTCCTTTATCAGAGGTAATCAGCCATCCCCCTTCGATAGTTACGTCAGTGTCCCACCACTGACGGGCTGAGCTTACACGTTAACCAGGGTTATCAGTAAGCAACATCCTGATATTCAAACAGTAGCCACCACTTGGTGGCTTTTTTTATGGGAGTTTGCCGTGCGCGACATACCAGCCAGTATGATTATTGATAGCGTCGACGCCGGAGTAGGCGCGTTTATCGACCTGTTCGAAGCCGACCTGCAACCCTTTGGCGGAGACCTTATCCGGTTCCATTCCGGCACCAATGGATATTACGGAAATGTGATCTGGAAGGGGAATCAGTATCAGGCATACCCGATAGCAGTCGAAGGGTTCGAGTCAAAGAACGAAGGCACATATGCCCGGCCAACAATGGTGGTGGCGAACGTCACGGGTTTACTGACGGGCATAAACCATGACTTCGACGACATGCTTGGGGTGGTGATCACCCGCCGTCAGGTTCCGGTGAAATACCTGGACGCGGTGAACTTCCCCAATGGCAACCCTGACGCAGATCCGACGCAGGAAGCGGTTTCCCGCTACGTTGTTGAGGAGATGACGGAAGAGACGTTCGAGCAGGTGACCTACACGCTGGCGACACCGATTGACTGCGACAACGCCATCATCCCGGCCCGTACCATTCTCGCCGACGTATGCCAGTGGCAGTATCGCGGCGTCGGGTGTGGATATGACGGGCCGCCTGTTGCAGATGAGCGTGACAACCCAACCACTGATCCAGCGAAGGATAAATGCTCCCACCGTCGTACCGGTTGCCGGTTTCGCTACCCACGTCCTGAACCAATGCCAATAAGCAGTTTCCCCGGCTCTCAAAAGGTCTCCTGATGCAAGAATTACTCGATTATGCGGCATCGTCGCAGGATGAAGTGTGCGCGCTAATCCTGAACGACGAGCGAGTGTTTCGCTGTCGGAATGTGCATCCAGAGCCCGGGCATCATTTCCGCATAAGTGACGATGACTGGCTTGCGGCGGAGGAAGAAGGGGAGATTACAGCGGTCTTCCATTCGCACCCGCAAAGCCAGCCAGCGCTTTCTGGTGCTGACCGGCAGATGCAGGTAATGACGGGGCTGCCATGGTGGCTTGCATCTGGCGGGCAACTGAGGAAATACAGGCCTGTGCCACTCCTGCTGGGGCGCAGGTTCGACCACGGCATTATGGATTGCTACACGCTTTTCCGGGACGCATATCATCTTTGCGGCATCGACCTGCCGGACTTCGGGAGGACTAACGGATGGTGGTTGCGGGGAGAAAATCTCTATCTCGCCAATATGCAGGTCAATGGCTTCTATCAGGTATCCATGCAGGATGCACAACCAGGCGACGTCATTATCAGACAGCCATTCCCCGGCGCCGACCCGTGCCACTCAATGATTCTCCTTCATGACAACCTGGTGCTTCACCATGACCATGCCGGACACCTCAGCAGACGAGAACAAATGCGACCGGCATACATCAAGCAGACGCATTCAATCTGGAGACACGAACAGTGCTCATCTTTAAATTTGCAGGCAATTTACGCCGATTTTACCGCCAGATATCCCTGAATGTTGATACTCCCGCGCAGGGTTTACGCCTTCTGCTGGCGCAGGATTTCGAATTCAAAAAAGCCTTTCTCAATACAAAGCTGCGGGTGCGGGTGGCGGGCGAGGATGTTGAGGAATCTGCGATGCAATGGCATCTGGACCGCCACCTTAAAGATGGCTCAGTGGTTCTGTTCGTGCCGGTGGTGGAGGGGGGCATTTCTGCTGCTGCGGCCGCATGGATTGCGGTGGCTGTCAGCGTGGCTTCGGTAGCTTACTCGGTCTACATGTCACGCAACATGAAAACCAAAACCTCCGCAGAAGCCGCTGAGACCAATACGCTCACAAACAACTCTTTTACCAGTGCTGAGAACCGGGTAGGCCAGGGCCGGGCGGTGCCACTCCTCCTTGGAGAAATGGAGGTCGGCTCGAACGTTATTTCACTCGGCATCGACACAAGCAACAACCAGGACTGGACGGAATCTATTAGCTAAGGTGGCATTATGTCTTCAGGCGGCGGCAAAGCATCAACCCCCAAACTCCTCGACGATAACCTCAAGTCAAAGCAATTTTACCGGGTACTGGATCTCATCAGTGAAGGGCCTATCTATGGGCCCGTTGATCAGGAACACCTGTCATCGTTCAAGCTCAATAAGACTCCCGTAACTGATGCGACAGGCAGTGTCAGCGTAAATGGTGTCAGCGTCGCCTGGCGCCCCGGCTCTGAAACGCAATCCCCCATTAATGGCTTCTCTGCTATTGAAGCGACCACCATCGTAAACACCGAAGTAACCTATGATACTCCGCTGGTTCGTACCATAACCGATCAGGACGTTACCCGGGTGCGGTTTAACGTTGGTGTGACCGGACTGGTCGAGCAGGACACCAAAGGCAATCAGAAAAACACGTCCGTCACTCTGGTGTTGGAGAGCAGAACTGGCGCTTCAGGCTGGGTTATTGAAAAGACCGTAACCATCACCGGGAAGATATCAGGCGAATATCTTGAGGCCCATCTTATTGATGCTCCGGATATCAAGCCGTTTGATATTCGCGTTCGCCGCATTACGCCGGACAGCAGCAGCGATTTGCTGTCCAACGGCACTACCTGGAATAGCTACAGTGAAATCACCGACGACAATCTGAGCTATCCATTTTCAGCCATCGCTGGCGCTGTTATCGACCGTGACCAGTACACTGATACTCCAAGCCGTACTTACCATCTCCGCGGGCTGATTGTGTCTGTACCAGACAACTATGACCCGATAACCCGTACTTACTCCGGTTTATGGCTGGGTGGATTTAAGCAGGCTTGGACCAATAACCCTGCATGGTTGTTCAGAGAGCTGGCGAAGAATACCCGTTTCGGACTGGCTAAACGAGCCGGCTACATCGATGTTGATGACGGCGCGCTGTATATTCTGTCTCAGTATTGCGATCAGCTTGTTGATGATGGGTACGGCGGCAAAGAGCCACGCATGACGCTTAACGCTTACATCACAGAGCAGGCCAGCGCGCGTGACATTCTCGACAAGATAGCGAGCATGTTCCGTGGAATTGCGCTGTGGGACGGCCTGCGCCTTTCTGTCATGCTGGATGCGCCACAAGACCCGATCGCGACAATCACGAATGCTAATGTGGTGAATGGTGAGTTCAAACGCAGTTCTGTAAAGCGATCTGAAAAATACAATGCAGTTGTTGTGTCATGGACTGACCCGGATAACGGCTGGGAGCAGGTGAAAGAGTACGTTTCCGACGATGAGATGATTGCCAAAGGAAACTACAACGAAACCACTCTGGAGGCGTTTGGCTGCACCTCTCGCGGACAGGCATGGCGGGCAGGTAAATGGCTGCTGGAAACAGCAAAGCGTGAAAGCAGCAGGCTGTCCTTTCAGATGGCACGCGATGCTATCCACTTCACGCCGGGTGATATCGTTGAGGTCATGGATAATGACTACGCAGGAACTCGCCTCGGGGGGAGAATTGTTTCTCATTCCGGGAGGGTGATAACGGTTGACGCGGTTGATTCCTCGGTAGTAACGGACGGCTCCACTATGTCGATTATGGGGAGGGACGGAAAGTTCTCTCGCTATGAGATTGATGGCGTTAACGGAAACAACGTCACACTCAAAAACGAACCTGAATGGGTGAGGGCGGGAACTGTATTTGCCATTTCAACCGCAAGCGTTGCGATTCGCCTTTTCCGGATACTGAGCGTTGCCGAAACGGAAAACAACTCCGTATACAGCATAACGGCCTCATTGCACGACCCCAACAAACAGGCCATCGTTGACGAGGGTGCAGTGTTTGAAGTTCCCAGCGATACGCTGAACGGCTACCGCGTGCCTAACGTGGAAAACCTGCGAATCCTGAACACAAACACCGAGACCGTCCAGGTTACAGCAACGTGGGAGACGGCAACCACTACTAAAAAACTGGTGTTTGAGCTGTACATCTACAGTGCTGATGGGAAGCTGGTATCTCAGTACGAAACTGACCAGTTCCGGTATGAGTTTTACGGCCTTGCTGCCGGTAGCTACACGCTCGGCGTTCGTGGGCGCAATGAAAACGGGATGAAAGGCGCCGAAACTCAGGTGAGTCTTATTATAGGCGCGCCAAAGGCTCCTAACTCCGTTCAGTGGATACCCGGACCATTACAGGCCACTCTGGTGCCAGTTATGTCTGTAACGGCAACATCAGATACCTCTTTTGAGTTCTGGTACGCTGGCGAGACGCCAATCCCATTAACCGATGATATTGAGAACAAAACTCAATTCCTCGGAAGGGGGAACCAGTGGACCATTCAAAAGCTCAAGTTTGACCACGTCTATTACGTTTATGTCCGGACACGCAACGCGTTCGGGGTTTCTGATTTTGTTGAGGCTTCAGGAAAGCCAACGGATGACTTTAGCGATATCACCAATGCAATCCTGGAGGAGATTAAAGAGACTGATACGTTCAAAGACCTGATCGAGAGCGCGGTGGAGAGCAGTGAAAAGTTCGCAGAACTGGCTGATGCAATCAAAGAGAATGCAGACGGCCTTGCTGCTGCGGTTGGCTCGAACAAGCAGACCGCTGAAGCAATCATCGGAAACGCGCTGGCTATTGCCGATGTTGTCGTGCGCCAGACAGCCCAACAGGGCGCTAACTCTGCGACCTTCGAACAGCTCCGGGAGGTGATCGCCACTGAGACAGAGGCTCGCGTCACGGATGTTACTCGTCTTGAGGCAAAAACCGAGCAGAACGAGGCGGGAATTACCGAGGTAAGGCAGGCTCTGTCAGATGAAACGCAGGCGAGGGCGACAGCTGTCGACCAGCTTACTGCGAGTACTCAGGTCATTTCTGATAAAGCTGATTCGGCTTCGAGTAAAGCTGACGCTGCATCAGGTAAGGCAGATGCGGCCGAGCAAGTCAGCTCGCAAAATACTGCTGATATCACCACGTTGCGACAGGTTGTCACCGACACGACTTCATCAATGGCATCCCGTCTGGAGGAACTGGGAGCAAGGACAGATACTGCCAGCGGCGGCATTCAGAGTAACTCCATCGCGCTAATAACGAGTACGCTTGCGCAGGTTAATCAGCGGATGACACTCAGCGCGCAGTACGGTGACAGTAAGGCCAGCATCGATCGTATTGATAATGTTATGGCAAGCGACAGGGAGGCAACAGCGCGTTCGCTGCTGAGTTTGCAGACTGACGTGAACGGCAACAAGGCAGCAATTAACAGCCTGAACCAGACGTTTTCCAATTATCAGCAGGCCACGGCCACGCAGATAAACGGCATCACGGCGACCATCAACGGGCACACTTCAGCGATCAGCACTAACGCTCAGGCGATAGCAAACGTTAGTGGTGACCTGAAGGCGATGTACAGCATCAAGGTTGCCGTGGACGCGAATGGAAAGCAGTATGCCGCCGGAATGGGGATCGGTGTAGAAAACACTCCATCGGGCATGCAGTCGCAGGTGCTGTTCCTGGCGGATCGCCTCGCCGTCATGGCGCAGGCGGGGGGAGCGGTTACACTGCCGTTCGTTATCCAGAACGGGCAGGTGTTTATCCGGGAAACCTTCATTCAGGACGGCACCATCGGCAACGCCAAGATTGGCAACTACATCCAGTCCAATAACTATGTCGCTGGCTCAGTCGGATGGAGGCTGGATAAGGGAGGTACGTTTGAGAACTACGGTTCGACAGCTGGTGAGGGAGCCATGAAGCAGACTAATCAAACGATCAGTGTCAAGGATGCCAACAATGTGTTGAGGGTACAGATCGGGAGAATCACGGGAACATGGTAACGGGAGGCCTCTTACGGGGCCTCTTTTTTTTCAGGAGGACTGGATGG
>OIFK01000098.1_pt1 | contig 64697 bp, 69 predicted proteins | sample 1582071 | NCBI WGS metagenome assembly OIFK01 (sample SAMN07501052, study PRJEB24779) | human gut metagenome | isolation source: stool | host: human infant | place: USA: Pittsburgh, PA | reverse complement strand
GACGACCGGTACCAGCGCGGCAACAACGTTGACGCCAAACAGCATGGCCATAATGTCCTGCGGGCCGCCTCCCTGCGCTTTCACCCACATGCCGCCAGCAATCGCTACGCCGAGAAAGGCGAAGCTGGTGCCCTGCATACAGATCATCCCTGCACCGATCCCCCAGACGCGGTTAGCCTGCAGAAAGGTGCCAATCCCGGAAGCCATTAGCGACATACTAATTAAATATGGCAGCCATTCGCCAAGCCCCAGCGCGGCGCCAATAATCAGCGGCGGCGTAATAATGCCGACCAGCCCTGCCAGCACATGCTGTAAGGCGCTAAAAAAAGCCGGCAGCGGCGGGATGCGCTGCTCCAGGCCATAAAGCAGGTTGCTGTTCTTTTCATCAGACATGGGGTCACCGTCTCGTCGTGGATAAGCGTTCACGATGTAGTGCACAAAGCAGGCCACATTGCTTATTCCCTCTATCTTTATCCACGTAACAATCGCTTTATCTTTTATTTATCAGTGAAATAGCTAAATTAAAGAGCGACTATTCTGTAACGATCGTTGGCGCGGGGCGCTGAAACTTTTGATTCCTTAATTCATCAAAAGAAATCTTTGATTCATAAAAAGGCAACATAATCGCAACCTTGCCCTCCTTTGGTGCATCTCACCGCCATCACCCGTCCGTTTTCCGCTGATTTCGCAGGTTCTGCTACCTGGTATGCAAATTGCTGAACCCCTTAAACAACACACCTAAGGGGAAGACAATGAAAGCAATCGTGATTGGCGCGGGAATCGGCGGGTTGAGCGCCGCGGTGGCGCTACGTAATGCAGGCATCGCCTGTGAAGTGTTCGAAGCGGTAAAAGAGATTAAGCCGGTTGGCGCCGCGATCTCTATCTGGCCCAACGGCGTCAAGTGTATGAACCGCCTGGGGATGGGCGAGATCATCGACGCTTATGGCGGCCCGATGCATTATCTGGCGTATAAGGAGTATCAACACGGGGAAACGCTCACACGGTTCAGTCTCGCGCCGCTGGTTGAACGTACGCAGGGCCGCCCTTCGCCAGTGTCGCGAACGGAACTTCAGCGTGAGATGCTTGATTTCTGGGGGCGTGAGCAGGTGCAGTTCGGCAAGCGGGTCACCCGCGTGGAAGAGCATACCGACGGCGTCACCGTCTGGTTTACCGATGGTAGCGAGGCGCACGGCGATATGGTCATCGCCGCCGACGGCAGCCATTCGGCACTGCGGCCATATGTGCTCGGCTATACGCCGGAACGCCGCTATGCTGGTTACGTCAACTGGAATGGTCTGGTCGACATTGATGAGTCCATTGCCCCCGCCGATCAGTGGACGACGTTTGTCGGCGAAGGGAAACGCGTGTCGCTGATGCCGGTGGCGGGCGGACGCTTCTACTTCTTCTTCGATGTACCGTTGCCGGCCGGGTTAGCGGAAGATCGCCTCACCCTGCGCGACGATTTAACCCGCTACTTCGCCGGCTGGGCGCTGCCGGTGCAAAAGCTTATCGCCGTACTCGACCCGCAGACCACCAACCGGATAGAAATTCACGATATTGAACCTTTTGATAAGCTGGTGCGTGGCAAGGTGGCGCTACTGGGCGATGCCGGGCACAGCACCACGCCGGATATCGGCCAGGGCGGCTGCGCGGCGATGGAGGACGCGGTCGTGCTGGGTAATGTACTGCGCGACAATAGCGATATTGTCACCGCGCTGCGCCAGTACGAAGCATTGCGTTGTGAAAGGGTGCGTGAGCTGGTGCTCAAAGCGCGTAAACGCTGTGATATCACCCACGGTAAGGATATGGCGTTAACCAAAGCCTGGTATCAGGAACTGAAAACGGAAACCGGCGAGCGTATTATCAACGGCTTGTGCGAAACCATTCAGGGCGGGCCATTAGGCTGAGAGTGAGCAGCGCTACGCATCTCCTCCATCACCAGCGTTAGTTTTTGAATCGCCATTTGCGCCGGACGAGATAGCTGGCGCGTTGGCGCGGTGCATAGCGCCAGGGTCAAAGGGCGCAGCAGCTTATTACGTAGCGGCACAAACGCCAGCGAACCGTTGTTTACCTCGTCCTGCACGTCCAGCAGGCTCAGGACCGTCACCCCGCCGCCTTTAAGCACCAGCGATTTAATCAGACGAATATCATTGCAGCTAACGGTGTTGGGCGGCGAAAAATCATAATGGCGATAGAGCATTGCCACCCGGTCATGCACTATTAACGGCGCGCCGGGAATAATATGCCGTTCATCGCTAAGTTCCCCCAGCGAGATCGCGGGCGCGGCGGCAAAAGGATGGTGCGGATGCAGTACCACCCCGACTTCCATTTCAATAAACGCCAGTACGTTGAGACCCGCCTGACCTTCAGGATCGAGGATCAGACCAAAATCGACATCGGCCTGACGCACTCTGTCGCTGATGCTCTGGCTATCGGCGACCTGCAACATCAGTTCCAGCCACTCGCACTGGTTGATAATCTCTGCCAGCGCCGCGGCAAAACTCCCTTCGGCCAGCGCCTGCACCATACCGACATTCACCGTTCCGCGTTTTAGCCCCTGCAGTTCATCAAATTTCTGTTGGGTCACGCGAAACTCTTTTTGCCAGCGCAGCAGATTGTCATACAACAGCTCGCCTGCGGTGGTCATCCGCAAACCTTCCGGCAGCCGTTCAAACAGCGGTGTGCCGAAGGACGCTTCAGCCTGCAGTATCTGGCGGTTAATCGCCGAAGCCGAAATATGCAGTTTTTCCGCCGCCCGGCGCAGGCTGCCGCTGCGGGCCACTTCCATAAAATAATGCGCAAAGCGCGAGAAAGGACTCATCGGTTACCTGTACTGATTTTTGCAACGGATAGCTGAATTAATGCTGATGGATGTCAACACCCTACTATGGCAACAATAAACTCACAACAATTAAACAATCAACTTAGCCATCAGGAAGCAAGACGATGAACAGACAACCGCTCGCGCCCCCCGCGCATTGCACCTTTGAACCCCAGGACTGGCTGCGGCTGGCAAAATGCTGGCATCCGGTGGCGCGCAGCGCTGATATCGGCCCGCAACCGGTGAAAGCCACCCTGCTGGATGAAAAACTGGTTATCTATCGCCTGCACGAACGAGTCGTAGTCGCCCGCGATGTCTGTCCCCACCGCGGGGTACCATTGACGTTAGGTTTTCATGACGCAGAAGGCATTATTTGCCCTTATCACGGCCTGCGCTTTGGGGAAGATGGCCGCTGTAACCGAATCCCCTCCAGCCCAAATCAGCCAATACCGGCGAAATTAAATCTGACCTGCTACGCGGCGGAAGAACACTATGGTCTGGTGTGGGTGTGTCTCGATTATGATGCTGACAATCCCCCGCGGTTACCGACCATGCCGCACTGGGCAGACGACGGATTCCAGCAACTGACCTGCCCGGCGTTTGAGGTCAATGGCTTTGCAGGCCGTCAGGTTGAAGGGTTTCTTGATGTGGCGCATTTTGCGTGGATCCATACCGACACCTTCGCCGATGCGGAGAATCAACAGGTTCCTGACTACCTGCCTGAGGAAACGGAAAACGGGTTTGTCGTCGACTACTGGAGCACGGTCGGCAATTATCCGGCAAGCGCCGGCTACCGCGCTCCGGAGGGATTTCAATGGCTGCGTCGCTTTGAGATGCATTTGCCCTTTACCGCCACCCTGACGATTCATTTTCCCGGCGAAGCCCGGCTGGTTATTATGAATGCCGCCTCGCCCGTCTCATCACGGGTCACGCGGATGTTTGCTCCAATCGCCCGCAATTTTTCGACCTGCATGTGCCGGTGGAGGAGATCTACGCCTTCAACCTTCGCGTTTTTGAAGAAGACCGGCTGATGGTCGAGAACCAGCGCCCGGAGACGCTACCTCTGGATCTTACCCTGGAAGCACATATTCCAGCCGACCGTAGCTCAATTGCCTACCGTCGCGGCTTGAAGCGGCTGGGTTTCGGTGAGTTTTTCCTGGTCTGAGCAAGGAGTTATACGATGAGTACTCTAATTGAGGTGGTTGTCGATGGTCTCTGGCGTGAAGGAGAACATAATCTGGCGGTCAGGCTGGTGACACCTGACGGCGACCCATTACCCGCATGGCAGCCCGGCGCCCATATCGATCTGCACCTGGCGAACGGCGTGACCCGTCAGTACTCACTCACCGGCAGCCACCGCAGGCTGGAACGTTATCTGATTTGCGTGGCGAGAGCGGCAGAGTCGCGCGGCGGTTCGCGCTACATCCATGAGACGCTGCGACCGGGTCAGAGGCTGATGATTTCGCTACCACGAAACCAGTTTGCCCTGCAGACGGCGCGACACGTCACCCTGATGGCCGCCGGTATTGGCATTACGCCGCTGTATAGCATGGCCCGGGCGTTAGCGGCGCAAGGAAAGCCATTTACCTTGCATTATTACCTCAAGCGCCTTGAAAACGGCGCCCTGGTAGCCGCGATTGCCCGCAAGCTGGCACCTGAAAACGTGAGGATTTATAGCTCAGCTGAAGGCGAGAGCCCGCGAGAAAATCTGGCTGGCAGATTGCGCGTTCCTCACCGTGAGGAGCGGATTTACGTGTGTGGTCCGGCGGGATTTATGGCCGCCGTGCGCCAGGCGGCGGCGATACAAGGCTGGCAGGCTGAGCAGATCCATGAGGAGGCGTTTCAGGCGTCAATGCCCGCCAATGACGTTCGGCAGGAAGAGACGTTTACGGTAACGCTCGCCTCTTCTGGCCAGTGCTGGCCTGTCGCCGCCAATCAAACCATCGCGCAGGTATTGCAGGAAAATGGTGTGGCAGTGCCGCTCTCCTGTGAGATGGGGATTTGCGGCGCCTGTCTGACCAGGGTGGTTGAGGGAGAGGTGGATCATCGTGATACGGTGCAGTCAGCAGCAGAAAAATGCGCCATCGTGCAGCATGTCGCGCTGTGCTGCTCCCGCAGCCGCAGCACGAATTTGCTCATTGATTTATAAAATAAGGCCAGGCTAAAACTGGCCTGTTGCCGCCCTTTTCTAACGTGAAGCGCGGCGCAGCGTCTGGCGCTGAATATTAAGCTGTTTTCGCCAGACCCTGTTATGTAGATAAAGGGCGTTTGCACGGTAAAAAGTCTGGCTATTAATGCATCGGATACCGCCTAAAATGAATACTAGCCCCAGCACGGCGCTAATGAGAAATCCTGGTTTTAGTCCGGCGCCGAATAATGCCCCCAGGCAAACAGAAAGAAAATAAACAATCGCAACCAGACCGCTAAAAGCCATCAAAGCCAGTGATAATTTAAGCGCCAGAAAATTGCCTCTGGCAACGAAGTACATCGTCAGTACCATTATCAGACTATAAATTAGCGATACAGGCACAATCGCCGCCATCACGGCATACTGCGGCAGCCCAAATAGCTCGAACACCGCCAACCAGAGATAAGGTTGAGCCAGGGCAAAAGCGAACATGCTCAGAATCATAGCCCCTACCAGCGGTATTCCTGACATATGCCAGCCGACCGGAATACCCATCCGGTCTTTTAATCTGTCTTTAAGCTTTTCAAGCTGCTGCGGATCGTTAGTGTCCATTTTTCGAGAAACAACGGCACTTAAAATAAGGTTTCTGGTAATATATTTCATGATTATTATTAATGAGTTCCCAACAAGGAGAATGACTGAATAAGGCCAATGGCATATTGTGTTGAGGCCCTCATATTTTGCGGATTACGGATTGTTCCAGTCATGGCGCTACCCGCAAATGCGGAGGTATTCACTACCGCCGTGGTTAATTCACGTTGTAAGCTTCGCTGTAAGGCATCAGAAGGAAAGCGTTTGGGATAAAACCCTGCACGCATAGCGGCTTTAATTCCTGTATTCGATATTCCAGGGTTTTGCGCGCGAATAATTTCTTCCGTAATTCGGCGACGTTCCGCACGGTTTAGCCCCTTAAGCCAGGTTATCACATTCGTTGAAGTACTAGCTTTCATCATCTTATATGTTTCTATCGTGCTTCTCAGCCCAGCTCCGGCACCCGCAAGCGAAACAATATCTAATGCGGTACTTGTTGCCACATACCATGATTCGCTGTCGAGCCATGTGACTACATCATCATGATCTGTTGCAATCAGGGTAATACGACCTAAACCAATAAAACATTGCGCGACTGTAGCTACCGTTCCCGCAGTAATAATCGCAGCAACAACACCGGATGCCCCTGCGGTTATTGGAACGGCGGCACCTGCGCCGACAGCCAAAACTCCCGTTACGACAGCCGCACCGCATGAAATAGCCGTTGAGGTGATCTCGTTTGCCAGGGATGGCGTCTGAATCGTATGATTTAGTGCTTTGGTGGCATTATATGCCGAAGGTTGAGCATTTATTCGGGTAACGATAACGTGGGTGACGGTGCTTTTATTTTCCTGAGCAATATTTCTGGACGGTCTAACAAGCCACTGCTGGCTACCGTCAGAATAAATAATACCTGCATGGTTAAAATCTCGGGAACAATCCAATTGATTGGCCAGAGCCTTAAAATCAAAATCATTGCCTGAGGTCAGTCCCAGACTCCTTGCAAAACCATAATCGGGTAAATTGTTTTTTGCAAACTCTCCAGGCATTGTCATTGATTCTCTCCATGCATATGGGCATCTATTTTATGCCCTAAAGGTTAATTGCTATAGAAATATAAAAATTCAGGATTATTCCGAATGGACGTTGTTACTCCACTTACCCCATCGCCTGGGACATCAGGCTAAACAGACGTACATCATGGCTGTGGCGGCAAATATCCCCCTTCACCATTGCCAACGGCCGATCCGCCAGCGTGAACCCGTTTTGCCCAAGCCAGTGGGTAAACGATTCATGTTGGCCTTCCGGACAATCGAGGCGCACAAACTCGCCGGCAAGCGTGGTCAGAAAACTAGCACATAACGCCTGCGCATGATCGCTTTGGCTGGCCACCACCGGCCCGATTACATAGCCTCGGCCCATGCGGCGACAGGCGGCCCAGGCGCAAATCTGCTCCTGACTATTGCGGATAACGGCAAGGTGCGCGTTGGCCAGCAGCCAGCGGATAAGACGCTCTCGTTGGGCGCCCCAGGCCTTGCCATCCAACAGAGCTAGCTGTGATATATCGGCGACCGTCGCGGCAGAGATGCCGATGCCCGAAGAAGCAACGGCAGGTAATGCGTGGGCGTGCCATTGCTGGAGAAATCCTGCCGGACGGAAACCAAACTTACGATATAACGGTTCTCCGGCAGGCGTGGCGTGCAGTTGGATAGTGCGGCTGCCCAGCCTCTCTAATTGAGCGGCAAAGAGCTTCTTGCCAAGCCCTTTACCCTGCAGCTGTTTAGCCACCAGCACCAGGCCGATAGTGGCGTAATGTTGACCCCAGCGCCAGCATAGCGTCGTGCCACAGAGTTCGCCTCCTACTTCCGCCACAATACCCTCACCTAGCGTGAAGGCGCACAGCCAGTCTTCACGACGATGCGGCCAACCCATCTGCTGGCTAAGCATCAGGCCACCGCTAATATCGGAGGCCCGCATTTTTCTCAACACGATTGCCATCTCCCGGTCACCCCTCAGTTGGCGGCGGTGAACTGGCGCGGCTGGCGTTTTCCTGCGATAAGCGCCAGAAATCATGCCCGGCGGGATACTGGTAAAGACGCAGTGAAAACTGCCCGGCCACGGCGGTAATGTATTCAAAAATAGCAGACTGGGTGTTCTCGTAATCCATCCACAGCGTCGAGGAGGTAAAGCAGTAGATTTCCAGCGGCAGCCCGGACGGCGACGGTTTTAACGTTCGCGCCACGATGTACATATCTTTAATGATATCTGGCCGTTCGGCGAGATAGCTCATCAGGTAATGGCGAAACAGCGTCAGGTTAGTCAACCCGTTATCAATAAACCAGCGATCCGCGACGCCGCCCGGATCCCGGCCATCCAGTAATTTACTGAGCGGCTCACTCACCCCACGGATTGCCAGCATCGGGGTTAACATCTCCTGATTCAGAAAGGTTACCGAGTGCTGATCGATATTAATACTGCGCATGATCCTTCGTGCGCCGGACGAGAACATCGCCTGCCAGTTGGTATACGTTTCTGTAAGGAAATTCTTGGTCGGAATACGCGAAATGGTGTTGTCCCAGTTACGGATAGTAATGGTATGCAGCGCGATATCCGTCACTTCCCCGCTCAGGTTCTTGTCTGGCATTTCGATCCAGTCGCCCAGTTGCAGGACATCGTTGGACGATAGCTGGACGTTGGCCACCAGCGACAGCAAGGTATGTTGAAACACTAACATCAGCACCGCCGCGACGGCGCCGAGGCTGGAAATGATAATCACCGGTGATTTATTCGACATCACGGCGAGGATCATAATCGCGGCCAGAATGTGAACTAAGATTTTGCCTATCTGGATATAGCCTTTGATGGAGTGGTTTTTGCGCTTGGTCTTACGCAGATAAGAGCTATTGACGATATCCAGCATTTCGTTGAAGAAGATCGACAGAAAAATAAAAAACAAAATTCCGCAGATGGTATTAATCGCCGTTACCAGCGATGCCGGCATATTGGGCATAAACTGCAGAACATAGTAGACGATAATAACCGGAATGAAGTTTGACAGTTTCTCGGCGATACGGCGGTCTTTTTCCAGCGGTACGTCCTGTTTATGGCTGGCGAAGAACACCTTGCGTATCACTTTAATCAGCAAAAACTTGCACAAAAGATGGGCAAAGATGCCGGAGACGACCAGCAGAATAAGGTTAAAGCCGATCGCTAATGCCGGATTACTTTCAATAAACGTCAACAGATGATTCAAATACGCCATGCGTTATCGCCTGAATAAATATGCCCTTTTGTATTAGCCCTTCACTCTCGGCTATTAATACAAAAATTTAACCAATGTGCATCATGACATGTCAAAGCCGGATAAGTCCACGCTTTGCGCGGGTGATCACATTCATTGTATAAATATGTTCATTTGCATTAATGATGCTCTGCGCCCACTATTAAGGGGCCCGAAATGAGGACATATCAACTCCAGGAGGAAACATGTTCAAAGCACTTGCCGCCATCGTCGCACTCACCGCATCCGCCAGCGTTATGGCGCAAAGCGATGTTACGCTGACTTCACTTGCCAAAGATAATGCGACCAAAGCGTCGTTCAGCCAGATGGTAAAAGACCATAAGCTCCCGGCTTGGGTTAACAGTGGTGGTACCGGATCCCCGGCACAAACCGTGAAACTGGGATCTGAATCCTGGCAGGTATTAAGCGCCTGTAAACCACACGATTGTGGAAGCGAACGTATCGCCGTGATCTGGTCTGAAAAATCCAAACAGATGGCGGGCGTCTTCTCAGTGGTTGATGAGAAAACATCGCAAGAAAAACTGACCTGGCTTAACGTCAGCGATGCGCTGTCGATTGATGGTAAAACCGTGTTGTTTGCCGCGCTGAGCGGCAGCCTTGAAAACCATCCTGACGCGTTTAATTACCCGCAATAAACAAAATCCCTGGCTATCCGTTGATAGTCAGGGGTTGCTCACCGCCTTTACCACTCCCTATTTGCGCTGCCGGCGTAGTTTGCCCGCGAGAAGAGCCAACCGCTGGCTACGACAATAAATCGTGAACAGCACGAATCCCTGGCGGTTAAATATTAGCCGGCAACACAGTAATGCCAGCGCGGCGAACGCCAGCGGCCAGAGACTTTCACCTGCGCTGACCATCGCTCTCAACGCTTGCGCCGCCGTTGACGCTGAGAGGATTAGAAATAGCGCCAGAAATCCCTTCAGCCCGAGGGTATAACCGCGAGCCAGCAACACGCCGCTGGTCAACAGAACAATAACCACCACTAGCGCTGGTACAAAGAAACTCGCTACCCGTATCGGCGCAGAGAATGACGGGAACGTCTGCAAAAATGGTAGCAGATTGAATGCAAAAGCCACTAAGAACAGTGGGAATAGCGCGGCGACCGGAAATGGGTTTTGCCGGGGACGTTCGCCAGGTGGACGCGAAAAGTAGCGTTCAAGTTCTGGCGTGGAGTGATTCAGTGAGGTGCCGTCCCGGCGCGCAATAGCGCGGTCTATCTCCCGGCCATGCTGCAGGAGATCGTAAAAAGGCTTCCCGAGAATGATGTTCAGGTATGGCATCTGGAACGTGTTTCCTACGGCGCCAGCATCAATACCTTGAACTGGCTGGGGACGATGCGCATACCGACCGCATTTGTCGAATTTTGCAGGCTAACGCTGGTTAGACGCGTCGCCGGCGTGCCTTTTAACAACACGGTAAATGCACCGGTCAGATGACGCGACGGCCCCATCACCGTACCTGACGCCACCCCGGTCGCCACGCCGGGGTTATCGCCGTTGGTGAGCGGCGTCACCGTCGCCATATTGTGCGCGGGCATGCCCATAAACAGAATATTGAGCGCGTTAGGGATCGCCGTCGGCCCCAGCGCGATGTCCGGATAGGGAATCGGCGTCGGCGCTGGCATCGGGGTCAGACAGACGTCGGGGAAGGCTAAATCGACACCGAATAGCTGGCAGTTAGCAAACATGATTAGCTCCTTAACCCATATGGATCTGTTCTGAATCGACTTTGGTAATCGCTTTTGAGGTGATAACCGTATTGTGCGCATGCAGGCGGGCGTAATCTTCCGCTTTCATATCCAGCTGCCCGGCGCGCACCTGCTCGGTCTGCCGGGTAGTGCGCAGCAGATTGTGGCTAATTTGCGTCACCGTTTGCCAGACCGATTCGGCGCGTTTGCCTACAATACGTGACAGTGTCACCCATGCCGAGAGCTTATCGCCGCTGTAGTTCATCTCGCTGATATGGCAGTCCCCCTGCGCGGCATTGACGCACAGGCGCTGACCGCTGAGGCTGAGTTTCCCCTGACTTTGAATATGCAGGTCACCCGGTACGCTGAGCTCCGCCTGGCGGCTTTCATCACGCTCCAGCACCGCTAACAGCCAGATCTGGTTGTCCACGCTGCTGATGAGTACGCGATCCCCAGCCTGCGGCGCGATCAGACAACTGACCGCTCGCCGACAGTGCCAGCCGCGCCCTTCGCTCTCGACGGTCACGCTACCGTCGGCAAAGCAATGGGTCACCGTGCCGGAAGCCTGCGCCGGCGGCATCACCGCCTGGGCCAGTTTGTGATTAATGGTTGTCATCTGTTGTCTCCTTAACAACGGCTGTGGCGCTGGGCGCTCCACGCCTCAGCGGCTAATAACTCTTCATCGTATTCCAGGATCCCCTGGCGGCCAGTAAACAGCGCTTCGTCCTGGCGGGCGCGGTGCAGTCGGGTGCGGGAGAAGGTCGCGCCGCGCAGATCCGCCTGGCGCAGGTCGGCGGCGGAAAAATCGCTCCACGTCAGATCGCAGAGCGCGAATCGCGCCCCGGCGGCCTGAACCTGCTGTAAAACGCTCTGGAACAACCTGCTCTGGCTAAAGTCGGCCTGCTCCAGTATCGCGCCGACAAATATCGCCTGGTCGAACAGGCTGCCGCGACACTGGGCACCGCGCAGATCGGCCTCCATAAACAGCGCCTGGCTGGCGTTCACCTGATTGAGCTCTGCTTCACGCAATGACGCGCCTTTGAAATTGCACTGGGTTAGCTGGGCGCCGTTAAACTTCGCGCCGTCCAGCGGACAATCGGTGAACTGGCAGCCGGTAAAACCCTGCCTTGAATAGTCTTTGCCGCGCTGATCGCACTGGAAAAACACCAGCCGGTCGCACTGCATTCCGTCCAGCGCGGTGTCCCGCAAATCGATATGGTAAAAGGTGGTCAACAGGCCGCGGCTTTGCGCAAAGCTGGCGTGAGTCAGATCAGCCTCATAAAACACGCTGCGTTCCAGCGTTGAACCGCGAAAACAGCTCCTGCTCATCTGGCAACGCATAAACTGGCTGCTTTGCAGCGTCGTCGCCGAGAAATCGCTCTCTTGCAGGTCGCACTGATTAAACACGCAACTATCAAGCGTGGTTTCGACGGCCTGAAGATGGGCCATTTCACACTGATTGAAGGTCGTCTGCTTAAGTTGGGCGCCTTGCAGCTGCAGGTTCTGCAGCTGGCACTCGGTAAACAGGGTTTCATGCAAATTGGCATTTTGCAGATTAGCACCGCGTAGCGACACCTCCTGAAACAGACCGCCGGAGAGATCGCAGCCCTGCAGGTTGATACCATCCAGCGATATTTCATTGAGTGGCTCGCCGTTTTTGATGCGCTGAACGATCTCCTCCGGGCTCAGTATCGTCATATCACTTCTCCATCGCGCTTCGGCAGGGTTTTAATGCGTTTGGTCCATGCGCCGTCCAGCCGCGTGGTTTTACTGGTAAAGGATTGTGAAAGATCGGCGCGGAACAGATTGGCGCCTTCGAAATTAGCTCCGGCAAGCTGGCTTTTTTGCAGCAGCGCGCCCATCAGGTTGGCGTCGGTAAAATCGGCTTCGCGAAAATCGGTGCGAACAAACAGACTGCCGACCAGATTCGCGCGTATAAAGCTGGCATCGCGACAATCGGCCTCACTCAGATCGCTGTTTTCGATTTTTGCCAGCGCAAAGCGCGCGCCCTGTAATGGCGTCTGGCGTAAATTGCTCTGCTGCAGCGTCGCGTGGCTGAAGTCGGCTCCGATAAGTGAGCTTTCCGACACCGCAGCGCTGGCTAGCCATGTTGCAGCGCTAAAATCAGCGCGCTCCGCTATGGTCTGCACCAGCGAACAGCTTTCCAGCGTCGCCTGATGGAAAATGGCATGCTCCAGTTCAGATTGTAAAAACGAGCATTTGTGCAGCCGTGCGTGGCTGAAATCAGGTTGTGCCAGCGTCAGTTCCATAAAGACGCAGCCATCCAACTCGGCGCGATGAAAACGGCAGTCAATCAGGCTGATTTCCTGAAGGATCAGCGTTTTTAGCGTCGCGTTATCGAAAATGCATTGCGCAAACAGCGCGTTCTGTAGCTGACTATCTTCAAAGCGAGCGCCGGTGAAGTCGCTTTGATGGCACTCCGCCAGTACCAGGCTGGCGCCGCTAAAATCACAGTTACGCAGCGACGAATGCTGTAGCTCCGTTCTGGCCAGCACGGCCCCCTGAAAAGAGGCGTTATCCAGCTGACAGTGGCTGAGGTCCGCGCATTCCAGTAACGCCTTTTCAAAATTGGCGCCGCGAAAATCCATGCCGGAAAAATCAACGCCGGTCAGATCCATCCCGCTAAAATTGCCGCCCTGCGCCATGGTACGCTCGGCGCGTTGGCGCAGGATCATCGCCAGATCGCCCTTCAGCCGGACCGCCGGCGGCTGATGCTGCACCGCGGCCAGGTACATCTGATGTAGCGCCTCGCGCGTTTGCGCGCGCTTTTTCTCGCTCAGTTCCTGCTGGTGCTGATGCAGCATCTCCTGCATCCGGTGCATGGATTCGGGGCCGCGCGGTTGGCTTTCATCGTTATTCAACTGCGGATAGTGCGCCTCCATCTCACGCTTGCGCTGTTGTGCATCATTCTCCATTTCCTGCGCCTGACGCTCCATGTCGGCGATAAACTCCGGCAGGTCTTCAAGCTTAGGCAACGTGGGTTCGTCGATATCCGCCAACAGGCTATCGATATCACCGCCGCTGGCTTCAATGGCGGCGCGGTGCTGTTCACGCAGCAGACGAGCGCGGTTTTTCATATTCACCTGCTGCGGACTCGGCGACTGTTCAATTTCATTGTCGATCCACGGGCCGATGGTCTCTTCCGGTATGAGATCTTTTTCACGAAAGGAGAAGAGCGCGCCCTTCTCTTTATCCATTCGCTGGGCCAGTACCTTGCGATAGTGATTAAGCGAACGGGCGGCGCCCTCTTTTTCCAGCGCCGGGATCAGCTGCAGGATGTCGGCGGCATCGTCTTCATTGATACGAATGTGCCCCTGCCAGATAAGCATCATCTGTTCCCGATGGGGAAAGAACCATACCGTGGTGGCGCGTAAGGCAATTTCTTCAAATAGCGTTTCATCCGCGCGCTGGCGATGAATAAAACAGCGAGCCTGCCACGGCGGCAACTGGCCCTCCTGCATTGGTTTCTCAGGATTCATATTCCAGATCCGCCATTTCGCCCCTGGCGGCAAGGTATCCCGATCCTCCCACCATTGGTCCGGACTGGCGGCGTTAAAGACTTTCCAGTCAATATCGCGGGCAAACCCGGGAAACTCCTGTTGTAGCCAACTGGCATCATATTTTTTGCCCATTCGGCTAAAGCGCCGCGGCCACTGGATATCCAACGGGCCAAAACTTGCCGGCTGCGGTTTCTGCTGCGGCGAGCTTACTCTTCCCTCCAGCGGTTCAATATTCGGCAGAGGATGATATTCGCGCCCCTGCTGTTTTACCGGTGCGACACCAAGCCCGTGCGGGTTGTCGGCATAATCACCGCCGCCAAAGGCGCGGCTCCAGTCGAGGCGCATTTCGCTAAACGGCTGCGGTCGGGTCATACGTTGCCCCGTCCACTCGCGATCGCCGAACACCACCAACGACTTACTCAGTTTGTCGATATCGATGCGCGCCACGCAGGCGCTTTTTTCCTGCTGATGATGGGTATAGGCAAAACCGGTGGCAAGAAATTCGGCGCGGACTTTAGGGATGGCCATATCCACCACGCCGCCGCTGGTTTGTAGTTCGTCGGCGGCAAGCTGCCACAGTTCCATCTCGGGGCGCAGCTGCGGGTTTGGCCCCATATCCGTCAACGCCAGCACCGAAACGCCAAGATAATTTTTGCCCTGCCAGCGGAATGGCCGGTTCAGTACGCTCAGGCGTAAGGGTTTAATGATTTTCATATAGCCCTAATGCGATAGGTTCTTAAGGGGAATTGATGCTTAGCATCAGACATTACGATAATCGAGGTAGTAGAAATGTTGTGGGTCGTCCTGGTGAACGCGAATATTGATTAATTGATTCACCTGAACCTCAGATTGGTCTTGCGCGGGGAATATAACGCCGCGGATGCCCTGCAGTTCTTGCTCATGCCAATGATAACGAAGGGTCAAAATGGCTGAGTAGTGATTATTAATTCGCTGGTCGCGATCGTATTTGATCTGCAGGATGGTGGCCTTAACATTGACACCATTCATTTTCGTTTTTTTATCTTGTCGCGCAGAACGTATATTCTGCATCGCAACCCAGGCCACAAAGAGCAATACTACCAGCGGAATGGCCCATGCCATGGTTAGCACTATGGTAGAGACGATTTCCATGTTATCTCCTGATTAGTTCTTACAAAAAAAGCGGCCTGTCGTATAGCGCAATTCTCTGCGGGTTCGCCGGATCGTATTTAATCGTTGTGCCATTACCCGGCTTAAAACGTTCAATGTCGCTGAAATTCAGGGTGTGATTCAGGCTAGCTTGAACTTCCACCTGCTCGCGGGTCTTAAATTTAAAGGTGATACGATAGATCGGTTTACTTCCGCTCCAGGCGCTGGTCTGGTGTGCGGCAATTATATCCGCGTTGACCGCAATGCCGGATTGCAGGACCTCACTGTGGGTGAAACTATCCTTTAAATACGGGTAAAAATCCTGATAAAGAAAACGGGCCATGGGATAGATACCAAACACCAGGACAATCAGCCCCATGACGATAAAAAAGAGTATATCCATAGTGAATTAACCCACATCACCGATTTGCATAATAGCAATCTTATTGCCGCGTCCTTTCTTAACGACAATGGACAGCCCTTTACGTAATAGATGTATTTGTGCTGGTGCAATCAGCGCCTTGGCGCAAAATAATTGAGGCATTTCATCGATGCGAAAATATATATCGAAAAATAGATTATTACCGAGCATTACATTAGTTTGTTGCCAGAATTCAATCCGCGAACTCAGTAAGTCTCCTCGCCAGCGTTCGCGTTTTAAATAGATTTTCACTGACTTTAGTTGTAACGATGACTTTCTGAATGTGAAATAGGTGGCCATCATGAATAATATACTTACTGATAAACCAATAATCACGGGTATCATTTCCCTTGGAGACATATTGGTGATCCATTTTTCAAATGACATAATTATCCCTGGTGGGTTTCAGTTCAGGCTTCACAATTCATTATTTTAGGTAAAAAGACATCTTGGTTTTCTCACAATATAGAGAGACTCCATCACTCCATCTCCCAAGGTGTTGGTAATAACTCTTTGGGATTATCAGGCATGTAGTAGATGTAAATAGTATTGTTTCTCATGATTTTTACCATATTTTGCGGGGAAATATACTGTTTAGCCGTTGCCGTCACCAGACCTGAGTCAGTATTGAAAGATAATTCCATTTTAAGTTTAGTGCTCCCTCCGCCACTCGCGCCAATTTTTTCCATGCTTAATATTTTAGCCTCGGTACGAATGCCATTTGCCTTAAACTTATCATAATTGGAGCCTGAACGATAACAATATAAGAACAAACCAAACAAAATTAAAACGGCTAATATTAATGTTCCCCACATAGAGTCAAACATAATGATCCATTAATGATGAAGTTCACCACATATTAGAAATTCTGTGAGTGTTTTTAAGTGGCCACCTAAATGGCCACGAGCATAGAAGTCTAGTGGATACCCTGTTTATTCATAATCCACATCCATAACAGCCATTCGTTTTGGCGGAACGCCCTCATGCTTTATAGTTAATTGAAGCCCCGGTTTTAATTTGGGGATTTCTGAAGCACGTACCACGGCAGCAGCATTATACTGTTTTGTCGTACCCTCAATGTTCGCCTCAAAGGTAAATACGAAATAATAATCGAAATTATTGGTCGCGTTAGTTTGACGCCAACTTACCAGAGATGCGTTTTTTATCTCACCGGGCCAGCGCTCACGGCTTAGCCAGTTTTTTATTTCAGTAAGGTCCCCGCCCTGTCCTTTGAGACTTCGCAGCGAACCGAACAATAGAAAAAAGCTAAATGCAACCGATGCAATAACAATTAACAAAGAGTGTTGATAAATAAAGTTCATTGTTAGCTCTTTTAGGTTTTAAATATAAATAATTGTCACATTATAAAAATAATGGTCTGTCATAAATTGCGATTCGTTTAGGATTTTTAGCGTCGTATTTTATTGTTGTCCCATTGCCGGGTTTAAATCTCTCAATTTCTTCAAAGCTTAGCCCCATATCAACACTCGCTTCGGTTTCAACACCTTCAAGAGTGTTAAATTTTAAGGTCAAATGGTATATTGGCTTATTTCCACCCCACATACTAGTTTGATGAGATGCAATAATATCGGCATTTACTGCGATTCCTGTTTTAAGAACAGCGCTTTCAATAAACCCAGCCTTGATCATAGGGATAACGGAACTACGAAAATTCCGCCCAATAATATAGAGTGCTATAAGGCATGCCACAAGCAGAATATAAAACCATTTTGTATTTAGAAAATCCATTTAATCAATTCCAGGTCGTGATTTTATAGGTAGAATGAAATATCAAATATTACTGCACCATTACACATTTAATAATTAACGGAAGTAACCGCTATCTTTAGAGGCGTGTTATTACTGTACTTTACTGATAATAACATTCCTTTCTTTAATTTATGAATATCATCGGGTCTTACAATGCCTTTCGCAATGTATTTTTTTACAGAACCGTTTATATTTGCATTAAAATAGAAATCATAAATATAATCATTGCCGTACTTTGTTTCTGTCTGACGCCATGATTCTAGCGGAACCTGGATTGTTTGACCGGACCACTTATCTCTCGACAACCAGTTTTTAATTGCTGAAACTTCAGTTTTATTCGGTTTGAAGGCAGCAAATGATATACCTAATGCTATGATTGTCACCACAATGCCAAAGATAAAAGATGGTTCCGTGATGACATTCATAGGGTTGCATCCGTGCTGTTAACAAAAACTATCATCAATAGTTTACTCCATATCTCCAGGAACAAGGTAGACTTTTTCAGGGGCACCTGGGAGGTAATATAAAAAAACTGTATTTTTCCTACCAATTTTAACCATTTCTTCCGGAGTTATAAAGCGACGAGCATATGTGACGACAATTCCATCGGGAGTCATAAATTCCAATTCAAACTTAAATTTCATATTTCCGGTGCCAGAGGTACTTATATGTTGTTTACTAATGATTTTAGCTTCAACTTTAATGCCTTCCTTACGAAACTTCTCATCATTATTTCCTGACTTCATTATACTGTATAAGAACCACCCCAAAACTAAAATGGTTATAAAGATAGACCACATTGTTGAATTTGACATCGTAAAATCTTACATTAAGTGAACCATTGATGGCTGTCTTATTTTAAATGCAAAAAATTGAGAAATCGTTAGGTTCTGGATTGATTATTTATTACCAGCTAAAACCAATGGAAAGGAAACGCAGCATTTGGAGGCCGTTTCTATGCCATGTTCCCTATCAAAGGGTAAAGCAGCAATTATATGTCGTGCATCGACTAGTACTAGCCTACGCTCATGACTGCTGTTTTTTTTGGGGGTACTCCCTGGTATTTGAACATTACAGGCATATCCTTTTTTAATTTAATGACTTCAGAGGTCTTTAACACAGTTGCTGCTTTATATGTTTGAGCTTCACCACTCAAATTAGACTCGATAGTAAAAATATAGAAATGGTCAAAATTATTGGTAGTTGATGTTTGTTTCCATTCTTTTAATTTTCCTGTTGCTAATTCGCCGTTCCAGTTGTCTCTTGCAACCCAATTTCTTATTTCACTAAAATCTTCCTTCTGTCCCTTTAATCCTCTGAGACAGATGAAGATGAATATCAACATTACACCTAACGCAATAGGTCCTGAGTGTTCAGAAAGGAAATTCATATATACCTCTTACATAAACATGTGGATAAAACCAATAACTACATTCTGCAATGAAGATTCTATTTTTGTTAGAGATCTAGTTACATTCATTGGAGAGTGGACAATACTTGCTAATGACGTTGGCATGTTTAATGGTGTCCAACTAAACGATGCACCATTCACAGATGTGCTAAGTCCGTTGAAGGAGTGTGTTGTGCCATTTAATGATACACTTATTCCCTTGTTAGTGAACAACCCCTCAGGGGAAACAATTTCTACTTTAGTATCGCTTTTTATAGATATTTTTAATGGTGAGTTAATAGATATTTTGCCTTGAACCGTTTCATTAAGTTCACCCAGGATATTTCTAGCAACATTCCCTTTAACGTCTACTATTTGATTATTATCCACGGTAAGTTTGTCAATACCTTGGATATGCGTTACAACCCCTTTTTTGTATGTCACTCTGGTGGCAGCGGAAACTGCGCTTGTAGAGGCTGCTGCCAAATAATCTGTTGCGTAGAGCTTGGTCCCTGGTGCAGCCATAATCTGCCCAGCGGTATTTTTAATATCAAAAGGTATATTGGGAACTGCACTTTCTGTACCTTTGGCATCGACAACCTGACCAAAGATAACATCTGGCGTTTCGTACATTATCTTCGATGCCGCCAAAGTGCTAACCGTATCACCGCTTTCGGTTACCACATTGCCGGTATAACTATTACTTGAATAACCCGTAACCGATTTTGTTTCACTATCGACAATGCTTTCATTACGTCCATTAGCCGTGATAGCGATGGTTTGCCCGGCATTAAAGGTTTGCGTATCGTGGCCTACCACACTAGTGGAACGCGTATTTAGATGTGAATAGATCGTTTGCTGATGAACAACTTCATTGTGCATCCCTTCAACAGACACGTTCATATTTTTTTCAGAATGCAAATCGACGGACTCTTCACCAAGCTTATCTTCAAAAAACAGGTAACTGGCATTGTCCTGATTCCCATCCTTACTCCGCGTCATAAAGCCCATCCGGGTGGCGTCGCCGGGGAGATCCCATGGCGGCATGCTGGCTTCATTATACACACGTCCGGTGACGATCGGGCGGTCAGGATCGCCGTTGATAAAATCAATGACCACTTCATCGCCGACGCGGGGAATTTGCACGCCGCCAAAGCCCTGTCCTGCCCAGGCGCTCGACACGCGAACCCAGCAGGAGCTGGTGTCATCGCCTTTGGCATGGCGGTCCCAGTGAAACTTCACTTTGATGCGGCCATACCTGTCGGTCCAGATGCTTTCCCCTTCAGGCCCGACAACTTTCGCCGTCTGCGGGCCATAGGTTCGCGGCCAGTCGGTTACCTGCGCCGGGCGATAGACTACCGAAGAGGGGATCACTCTAAAATGGATTTGGTGCGAGATATCGCTATTGCCGCCGCTGGCGTAGCTGTTCTCTTCAAACAAGTAATCTGCGGCGGTCGTCAAATATTCGCCATTATCGCTAAAGAATGGCGCATTAGTTAGGGTAAACGTTGCGCCGGGAGCGATGCCTACCGCGGTGGCGGACGCCTGGATCTGCTGATGTTCAACCTGCCAGCGCTCCTGGCGGATACGCGCGTAGAATTCACCGTGTCCGTGATCGACAAACCGCCCCGGCCAGTCGTACACGTCGATACTGCCCGGCGAGGGCGATGCCGGGTTCTGCCGCGCCTGAAACAGCCAGGCGTTAGGTTTACGGAAATCATAGTCATCGAGGCTGTAAATCCCCGGCGTCACGCTATCTTCCAGCGCCCACTGACCGATCCCCTCTTCAGTGGTAATACCGCCCGATGCCGTCTGGTGGTAGGGAATGGTTTCATAGCCGCTTACCGGTTGATGCTGGGTGGCTGAATCGGTCAGAACCATCGTATGTTTACCCGCCTCGTGACGGAAATGGTAGGCAATCCCCTCCAGCTCCATCAGGCGGCTGATAAAGGCGAAACTACTTTCCTGATACTGGACGCAGTAATCCCAGACGCGGTAACTGCCGTTCAGCTTATCCTCAACGTTGACCTGGTATTCACTCAGCAACGTATTGATGATCTGCGGTACCGTCTGCCCCTGGAATATACGCAGGTTGCGGTCGCGTTTCATCGGCCATAAGTCGGGTTCAACGATCAGTTGGTAAGCGGCGTAGCGGATACCGCTCAGTTCAACGGCGCTCACCGCCACGCGGGTAATTTTACCGTTGAAATAACGCGAACTCAGCGCGTTTTGCGTCGGAATGGTCACGGTGACCGGCTGGCCAAGCAGCTTGCTGCGATCCAGACGCGCATCGCTGCCAAGCAGCGTTAAGCTGAGCTCGAACATTTCCGACATGGCTTCATGTCCGCTGAGTTTCCAGAAAAGCAGCCCCTCAACGGGGAGCTGAACGGTGATCCTGTTAGACATAATATTATTCCATTCAGGGGGATACAGTTTGTGCAGCACTAGCTGCGCGTTAACAGTGGGTTCGGCAGATCGACCAGCACCTGTTGCGGGTCAAGGCGCAAGTAGCGTAACGGAATCGGCTTTCCCGGTTGAAAGTTTTGGATACGCGTAATATCAATAACGATATCCCGCTGACCGGTCAGCAATTCACCTTTTTCGTTAACGTAATTAAAATCGACGCTAATATTAATAAACCCGGAATTACCGCCCGAGCGGCTTCTCACATTTGTGATGGTGCCAGACACCGCAACGCCATCATTGTGGATAGCCGCTTTGAGTTTTTTATTTTTCGCATCGCGAATCAGCAATGACGCAAAAATATAAATAAACAGTAGGACCACGGCCAGAACGATTACGTTAGTAAAAATATTCATCTTCCACTCGTCAGTTTTGGCTTATCGTTAATATCTCTTACAAACACAATGGCGTTATCTTTTGGCTCGAGTTTTGCTTCATAAGTCACTCCGACCTGCCAGGCATCGAGGGTAATGAGCAAAACCGTTTCCTGGTGCTTTTCCACAAGCCACGTTTTTCCATTATTTAAATCCTGTACCCGCAGATCCATATCAATGACAGGATTGTTGTTGATAAATAATCCGGTTTGCCGCATTGCGAGTATCGTAACCTGGATATCGTTCCCGTTTTCGATAATCCGCTGCTCCCGCCGTTGCGAGTTTTTTACTATGCGGTTGGCAAGGTAAAAGCTGATGAAAATAATAACCAGCGTCAATACTGCGTTGATAATCCAGCCTGGCGTCATTAAACACTCCTTGTTGACCAGTGATTAGCCACCCGCCGTGCATTTCTGGCGGGTGGATTTCGCTCTCAATTGCGCCATCTAGCTCGATGGATTAATAAGCCAGGTTCCCGGTTTGGCGATATCCAGCGTCTGCTCGCGGGTTTGTCCATTACCCTGCAGGGTAATTTCATAATGTCCCGGCGCCAGTTTCAGCGAGGCGAAGCCGTTTGTGGCCGGTTGCGTATTATGTGGTTCGCCATTGAGTTTGAGCTTTTCCCCTTCCCGCATGCGCACGTAAACCTGAGCAACAGGCGCCGCCGCGGCGGCAGGTTTGCTCTCTTGAACAGCAACGGGCGGAGCGGTCTGCGCGTTAGCGGTCTGCGTTGTTACCGGCGGCGTAACCGCCGCTGGCGGCTGGGTGCTGGCGCTCTGTGCTGGTTGCGCCTCGCTGCCGCCGCCGCTGAACAGCATACCGCCGGCAATAATGCCGACCAATACGCCTGCGGCGACCATCCCCGGAACCTTATAGCGCCGCCAGTCTGTCGCGGCCGGCGCCTGTTCTTCCTCTTCGACCAGCGCCAGCATGGTGCCGGTTTTTTTGACCGACAAGACGTCATCGATACTGGACACCGGCATTTCAATCAGCTCGGCGAACGCGTCGATTGACTGGGGACGATCTTCCACCCGCAGCGCCAGAGCTTTATCTACCGCCTGTAGCAGCGGCAGCGAGTAACCCGCCGGCTTCAGTTCCGCCAGCGGCTGATAGTTGTCCTGAATACTCCGCACCACGCTCACCGGCGGCGGTGAACCCACGATCAGCGTATGCAGCACAGCGCCGACGGCATAAATATCGGTCCAGGCGCCCTGTTCGCTGTCATTATCGTCGGTATACTGCTCGATAGGCGCATAACCCGGGCGCAGCATAGTTTCGGTTTCGTCGGAGAGATTACCGATGGTCCGGCGCGCCGAACCGAAATCGAGTAGCACCGGCAGGCCGTTATCCTGGATCTGGATATTTTCCGGTGAGATATCACGGTGCAAATAGCCGGCGTCGTGAATGGTTTTAATGGCGCCGAATAGCATCGGCAGCATCCGGCGGATCCATGCCTCATCGATGAGGTTTGGCTGCTGTTCGCGCAGGCGGCTCAAGGTGGTGCCGCTATAAAACAGCGTGCCCATATAGGCGGTGTCGTTCTGAACCCAAAAGCGCAGCACGTGCAGCAAGTTGGGATGATTAAAGCGCGCCAGCAGCCGCGCCTCCTGGATAAAGCTGTTTAATCCGGCTGAGAACGCTTTGCTGAAGCGCTCGCTACGCAGTACCAGGGTCATATCTTCGTTACGTACCGCCAGCGACGAAGGCATAAACTCTTTTATCGCGATGGTACGTTCCAGCTGATGGTCCCTGGCGCGATACACAATGCCGAAACCGCCGCCGCCAATCACTTCCTTTATTTCAAATTCGTTAAAACGATACCCGACCGGCAGCGCGTTCAGGACAGTCCGATTGTTTTCGTGATCCGTCATCTTAAGACTCACTTTCTGATGGTGTTACGCGGCAAATTGACAATGAAACTCGCCTTGCGCATAGCTGATGCGCAGTTGCGTAAACTGCTCATCGTTACGGTTGGCGGTTAACAGAATTTGGCTCATCTGCGGCAGCAGCGTGTTGGTCAGAATCGCATCGACCATACGCCCGCCGGATTCCACTTCGGTACAACGCTGAACCACCTGCTCGACGACGCTGTCGTCAATCTCGCAGACAATGTTGTGATTGTCCTGCAGACGGCGCTGAATACGCGCCAGCTGCAGACGCACGATTTGCCCCAGCATCGCATCGCTCAGCGGGTAGTACGGCACCACCAACAGGCGGCCAAGCAGTGCTGGCGGGAAGACCTGTAACAGCGGCTGACGCAGCGCGCCGCTCAGCGCTTCCGGCTCGGGCATCAGATCCGGATCGGCGCACATAGCGCTAATCAGCTCGGTACCGACGTTAGACGTTAAGATAATGATTGTATTGCGGAAATCGATATGGCGGCCTTCACCGTCTTCCATCCAGCCTTTATCAAACACCTGGAAGAAAATTTCGTGCACGTCCGGATGCGCCTTCTCGATTTCATCCAGCAGCACCACGCTATACGGGCGGCGTCGTACCGCTTCAGTCAGCACCCCGCCTTCGCCGTAACCCACGTAACCCGGTGGCGCGCCCTTCAGGGTCGAGACGGTATGCGCCTCCTGGAACTCACTCATGTTGATGGTGATAACGTTCTGTTCGCCGCCGTACAGCGCTTCCGCCAGCGCCAGCGCGGTTTCGGTCTTACCCACGCCGGATGGCCCGCAAAGCATAAAGACGCCGACCGGCTTATTGGGATCGTCGAGCCGCGCGCGTGAGGTGCGAACACGTTTGGCGATCAGATCCAGCCCGTGGCGTTGGCCAATCACTCGCTGGTTGAGCGTGTCGGCCAGGCTCAGTACGGCGTCAATTTCATTTTTGACCATCCGCCCCAGCGGAATGCCGGTCCAGTCAGCGACCACCGCCGCCACCACGTTCTCATCTACCGCCGCGAACAGCAGCGGCATCTCACCCTGCAGGGTTTTTAGCGCCAGCTGTTTTTCATTAAGCGTCTGGCGCAGCGCCGGCTCGGCGTCGTCATCAGCCTCCTGCAATTGCGCGCGCAACGCGATGACTTCATCAACCAACGCGCGTTCCTGCTCCCAGCGACGACTCAAGGTATCGCGTTCGGTTTCCTGCTGCTGACGCGCCTGCTTGAGTTGCTCAATGCGCTGAGCATCGCCAATCGCCACCCGGTTCTCGCGTTGGGCAATCTCCAGTTCCACATCCAGGGCGGCAATGCGCTGCAGGCAATCTTCCAACTGCGGCGGCGGCGCGCTTTGGCTGACGGCGACGCGGGCGCAGGCGGTATCCAGCAACGCGACCGCTTTATCCGGCAACTGCCGCGCGGGAATATAACGATGCGACAGCTTCACCGCCGCGTTAACCGCTTCATCAAGCAGCAGCACCCGATGGTGTTTCTCCAGCGGCGATACAGTACTGCGCAGCATCAGCAACGCTTTCTCTTCATCCGGCTCGTGGATTTGTACCGTCTGGAAACGGCGGGTCAGCGCCGGATCTTTTTCAATATATTTTTTGTACTCCGCCCAGGTGGTCGCGCCGATGGTGCGTAACTGTCCGCGCGCCAGCGCCGGTTTCAGCAGGTTCGCCGCATCGCCGGTGCCCTGCTGGCCGCCTGCGCCAATCAGGGTGTGGATCTCGTCGATAAACAGCACGATCGGCGTCGGGCTGGATTGCACTTCGTTAATTAACGCCTGAAGACGGGCTTCAAATTCGCCTTTCATGCCCGCACCGGCCTGCAGCATGCCGATGTCCAGCAGCCACAGCTCAATATTACGCAACGGCTGCGGGACATCGCCTGCGGCGATCCGCCGCGCCAGCCCTTCCACCACCGCGGTTTTGCCGACGCCGGCTTCCCCGGTCAGCAGCGGGTTGTTCTGCCTGCGGCGCATCAGGATATCCACCATCTGGCGGATCTCTTCATCGCGGCCAACCACCGGATCGATTTTGCCCTCCTGCGCCCGCAGCGTCAGGTTCTGTCCGTACTGAGCCAGCGTACCCTGCGCCGTCGGCGTCGCGCCAGTGTTGGCCGTCTCCACCACAGCCTGCTGGCTCTCTTTACTGGCGGCCAGCAACGTCTCAAAGCTCTCGCTCAAGGCATCGACATTGATTTTGCTAAACTGCGGCGAAATGCCTTTCAGAACGTTAGCCAGATTCCAGGTTTTCAGCAGCCCTATTAACAAATGGCCGCCGCGGATGCGGTTGACGCCATATTTCAACGAGCCATAAACCCACGCGCGTTCGACGGCGCTATCGATATGCTCAGAAAGGTCGGAGACCGAGCTGGCGCCGCGCGGCAGCGCATCCAGGGCCGCGATGATATCGCGGGTCAGCGCCTGCTCATCAAGGGCGAAATGGCGGATAATGTGTTGCAGATCGCCGTCCTGCTGCTGCATCAGTTGATGCAGCCAGTGCACCAGCTCAACGTAAGGGTTGCCGCGCAGTTTACAAAAGGCGGTTGCGCTTTCCAGCGAGGTAAACAACAGCGTATCCAGTTTGCCGAAGAGTACGGCACGGCTGATTTCTGACATGTTCGGTTCCATTGATAACATTAATAAAGGTGTCAGAGAGCAGACGACATCAAGCGTCGCTCTGCTCCACGCTAAACACTAAATCGCCACGCGGCGCGGGGGCTGGCTGGTGGCCAAGCCAGGTGCTGTAACCCAGTTTGCCGTCGCCGCTGAGGACCGTACCGGGTATTTCATCGCCGCGGATAAGCACCCTGACATCCCATGCATATTCGATCCCAAGATACTGGCGGATCCAGTCGCGTAATTCGTTTACCGCATTTTCGCCCGGCAGAAAACGGGCGTATTCGGCGGCGCTAAGCGGGCCGATTTCAAGGCGGAATTTATGCTGAACATCGCGTACCGCGACGCCGAGAAACGCCGAGACGCCCAGGCGAGGTAAACGCCTTCCCGCCCCCAGTTGCGCTTGTTCTCGCGAAGTCAGCGGCATCCATTGCGGCACGTTGCTGATAATGTTGACCGGGACTTTGAAGTAATTTCGCAGGATCTTCTCCAGCCCTTCCGGATCCCGACCATGGCGGCTGAGATGGCCTGCGTGGGTGAAACGCGCATGCGGGCTCAGGTCGCCCTTCTCCAGTTGCCCCGGCTGACCCATGCCGATGAGTGAGGCGAGATAGCGCTCAAAGCGGCGGTTGTCCGCACGGTCTAACGATACCGTTGGCTGCGCGTCGGCCCAGGCGCGGTAGAACAGTAGCGTCAGGCGGTGGTGAAAGAGATCGGCAAAAGCGCTCAGGCTGTTGTCCTGATGATGATGAATACGCTCGCGGGCGTATTCGGTCATATGAACCGGCAGCGGGCCATTGGGGCCGAACAGACCGAAGCTGAGAATCGATATCTCATGCACCGCGCTATTTTCCCGTTTCTGCGCGCTGGCCAGCGTCGCGGGCGCAAACCCCATGGATGGCGTCTGCCCGATGCGCAGCGATTCAAATTTCGGCAGCGGCGCGCGCCCAAGCGGATAACGTTCGCCCCCTTGCGCGTCAATGCGGCGCAGCAGATGAAAAAGATCGTAGCGCCAGGGCGCGGCGGTAACCTCGCGCCAGAAAACGTCCGCCAGCGGCGTCAGGCGATGAATGGTAGCCAACGTGTCACTCATATCAGCGCCCTTTTCCCCATTCGCGGCGCCCAGTAACCGATTTCGCCGCGCTGCTGGCTACATAAGGTGAATTCGGTAAAGCTGTTGAGCGACACCAGCCGGGCAAAGACCCGTTCCAGTACGCTGCCAAACAGCCACGGGCTGGCGCCGGAAAAAGCGCGCTCGTCAACGGTCAAGGTAATGCCGATACCGCGGGCGAAGACGATCGGCCCCGGCTCCGGCACCCGGCGATGAACCGGCTCCAGTACGCAGTGGCGTACCCCTTCGATTTGGCGGGCCACGGCGGTCTCCGCCAGCCCGGCATACAGCCCAAGCAACTGGCGCAGCGCTGCTGCGCCTTCGCCATTTTCACCGTCCATCAGGCTGAGATAGTTCATCTGCAGCTGGCTTATCAGCCGCCAGGTGCTGAGCCCTTCCGCCAGCGCCGGTCGCGGCGGCGTCGGGCCGCTACGCATTTTCAATGTTTTTACCGGTAGCGAATCCGCCAGCACGAATTGCCCCAGCTCCTGTTGTAGCATCAACGGTAGGTCGCGGCTGGTGCACAGCACCTCGGCGGTGATGTAACGCAGATCTTCCTGCCACGGCGCATGCTGCTCATCGACCAGTGAGACAAAGGTCTCAGAGCCGGTATAGCCGGTACGCGTGCCATAGCGCAGCGCGTGTTCGGAAAGCACCCGCTGTTCGCGGCGCAGTGAAAAATAAGCGCCGTAATCTCCGGCATCCTTGCTCCATGAACTCCAGAATGGACGGAACTCGCGATCGTCGCGGTGGCCATCAGCGCTGCCGTGAATTTTACTCACCGAATAGATTTCGTAGTCCAGCGGGCGGATGTTATCGACCACCAGATGGTATTCATGTTGGCTGTCGCTCAACGACTGGCGGGCGGCGATTTTCGGAAACAGGTTAATCACCGGCGTGCAGTGCAACGCGAAGTGGTTAGCTTCCACCACTTGTTCCAGCCGGTCGTCGGTTTTATCCAGCAGAATAATGATATCGAAGGATTTTTCTTCCTTGCACTGGCCGATTAACTTGCTGAGGCCGTTAATACTGATAAAGCGGAAGCGCGCCGGGAAGGCAAAGTATTCGTGCAGCAACCGGTAGCCGTCAAAATTGCGAAGATCTTCCGGTAGCAGCGCCTGATTGGCGGCGAAACCCTCTTGTTGGATAGCCTCTTCGCTCAGCGAAAAACGCAGCGGATCGCGCCCGGTGGTCTGGCACACCACGCCGACCTGGTGGGCAAGAATCAGCTCCAGCAGGCGCAGCGCCTCAATATCCGGGCCGCTTAAGAAAAACGCCAGCCGGTCAAAGGTCAGATGGCCAAGATGTTGAGCCCCTTCACAGCTTATACGCAGGCGCAAAGCGCTGACGGCGCCGCGCTGGCTGAGCCCAAGCGCGGCCAGCGGCACATCGGCGGGGATGCCGCCAAGTTCGGCTTTCTCAATACGCAGCGGCAACAGCGTGACATCGTGCGCGGTGGTATAGCTACAGGTGACGCCGTTTTTCTTCAGTACCTGGCTGTCCATCATCGTACCGCGCGGCACCACGAAACCTTTACTCAGATCGCCTTTATTGATGTCCGGCTGCAGTTCGGCTATCGCCATCGACGGCGTAGGCGCCAGATAATTGGGCGCGATCATCTCCAGCAGGCGCTGTGAAAAACGCGGGAATTCGGCGTCCATTTTTAGCTGCACGCGGGAAGTCAGAAAGGCGAACCCCTCCATCATCCGCTCAACGTAAGGATCGGCGACCTCAATACCGCGCATGCCCAACCTGCCGGCAACCTTCGGATAGCGTTCGGCGAATTCAGCGCCCATCTCACGCAGATAGGCCAGCTCGCGGTTGTAATATTCAAGCAGTTTGCCTTCCATTGTTACCCCGCGTCTTTCAATTCAAAGTGGCCATTTTCGAGATCCACATCGGTACGGAACAGAAACTCTAATGGATACGGTACGCACCACAGCCGCCCTTTGATTTCAATCGACAGGACGTTATGTAAATCCAGTGACTGGGTATCAGAAATACAGCGGACCTGCAGCCCCTGCGGCAGAATGCGCGGCTCGAAGCTGATAATCGCCTCGGTAAGTTTGCGCTGAATATCCTGCCACTCAATATCCGACATCCGTTTCCCGGCCAGCGGCGCGACGCCGAAATTAACCACCGAACGGCGCACGTGCGCCAGCGCGGCCAACGCCTGCGGATCGTCATGATTGATGGTATTAAACAGCCACTGCAGATCGCGCAGCACGTGACGGCGCAGCGTACTGTGGGTGATCAGGTTGCTGTTAAGCGGCTCTGATTTTTTCTGCGGCTGATTATCGGTCAGGCGGTCGAGCAGCGACGGCTGCATCTTATCGCGGGCGCCAATGGTCTCTTGTTTGCTACGCGCCTGCCAGCCGCTGCGCAGCGCGTCACCGTCGCGTACCGGTTTGTTCATGCAAAACTCACCACGTCGAGAGAGAGAATCGGGAATTCATCGCTATCGTTAAGCCACACTTTCTGTCCGTGGCCCTGATAGAGCGATCCTTCGTCGTCCAGCGGCTGCCACTCGGTGGCGCGGCCCAACTGGAAGCGGGCTTCCGCCTGCGGCGTGACAGGGTAACGCGCAGGGATCTGACACACCTGCTCGCTTCCATCGGTCAGGCGCACCAGAGCGTGGCGCCACACCAGATCGGTGACGCTCGCCGGGGCCTGAAAACGAATTTCGGCGATAGCGGCGAACGGCAGCCAGCAATACCGGCCATTGACGATAAGTTCGCAAACCGGGCCCAGACGCGCGTCGCCGTCCATCAACCAGTGAAAAGCGACCGCGGGGGTATCCGTCTGATTGAGATTACCAGGATTAAGGGGCGCCTGTTCAAAGGCGGCCAGCCGCTGTCGCTGGGCGGTTTCTGAATCGGAACAAAGCGCGGAGGCCAGCGCAGACAGCCACGGCCACTGGCTGTCCGGCATCTGCGGGCGGGCGCTGCCGGCAAATACCGCATCGCGCTGCTGCTCGCCCTGAATGCTCTGTTCCAGCAGGGTGACCGTTGGCTGGGCCTGCGGCTTCAGCGCCAGCCAGCTTTTTAGCTGCGCCAACGCGCGCGTCCAGTTACCGCTCAGACATAGAAACTGGACGAACGCCGCACGTAAATCGGCATCGGCGGGACGGCTTTTGATCTCGCTTTCCAGGCGCTGCAGCGCCGCGCCGACGCTTTCGCCAGCCAGCTGTTGATATAGCGTGTTCATCGTCGCTCCTTAGTTTGCCGCGCGCCATGCGCCGGCCGCCGGGTTACGCAGCAGCGGGTGCAGGCCGTCGATAAGCACAACGTTGAGTTTAATATCCGGCGCCAGCCACGGCGTCCAGACGCTACGCGCCGCCTCTATCCGCGCCTGTAGACGCGACGGATCGTTGGCCAGTTCCTGGGACATTTCGATAGCCAGCGTGCCGGTCATCTGCCAACCGTTTTGCCCGGCGACATAGGGCAGGATCATCCAGCTTTGTTGAGCGTTTTCATTGCTGACTACCATGCGTTGATTATTGACCGCGGTGATCAGAAGTTTATTGGGGTCAGCGGCGGCATTGAGACCCAGGACCGGGAAACCATGTACGAAGGTCACGGTGCTCTGCTTTTCTTTACCGTTAACGGATTGGGTGATGACGGTGCGACCGCTCAGCCAGCCGCCCTTTTCGCAACTACCGGATTCAACGGCGGGGATGAATAAGGCGGCGGCGTTTTCCTGCCAGAAGGTGCGCAGTCGACAGCCGCCCTGCAATGTGAACTCCTGCCACGGCGTGCGGTCGGCGGCGGGAGACAGTTTTTCCGCCTTCTCTTCCGGCGGCAGCCAGGCTGGCGCGACGGGCTTTTCCGCCGCCGCGGCGGTCTCGGCGGGCGCGACTTTTACCGCCCATTTTTTGTTTTTCGCCGCGCTCCCCTGGGCGATATGCCCATTGTTAGCGTCAACCAGCGTCCAGTTCAGCTGCTGTAAACGCGAACACTGATGCTCCATTAACGCGCCGACGCGCGGCAGGAAGTTATCCAGTATCTTGACGTTCTTATTGCCATTGGCGACGATGCGTAGCGCCACTTCATTAGCGCACCAGCTCTGCGCGGTATTGCCCTTGATGTTATCGATCCAGACATCCAGTTTTTGCGAAGGCGATTGCACGATACGGTAGTTTTCCGCCTGCGCGACGCCGGTGGCGGCAAATAGTGCCGCACCCAATATCCAATGTTTCATAAAAATCCTTCTTAGCCTGTCTCAATCCCGCAGGGGGAAAAATTGCGCGGCGTCGGCCAGCGAGTGCAGCAGCGTCGCCTCTTCCGGGCTGCCCATCCATACCGCGACGGCGCTGTAGTTGTCTTGCGAAGCCTGGTCGCCGTCATTGTTTCTCTGAAGATACTGATTCATCAGGGTTAACCACTCCTGCGGGGTATTGACCATCTGCAGGGAGGATTTCATCTGTTCTTCGCCGACGCCGTGCCAGAAACCATCGGTACAGAGCAAAAAGGCATCGCCATCTTCCACCGGCACCACATCGCTATAGCTGGCTTCCGCACCGTCGCTGGCCATGCCTAACGCCCGGTACAGCAGGTTGCTGTTAATATCGTCGGTCTGATGTCCGGCATCTTTCATCTGTTGGACCAGACTGTGGTCAGTGGTGACGTGGTACAGCCAGCCGCGGCGAAACAGGTATAACCGGCTATCACCGGCGTGGGCCCAATAGGCCAGCTTATAATCGCGATCGATAAACAGGCTCACCAGAGTAGTGCCCATTCGCCGATAATCCGGCGTCGCCTGCTGTTGCTGGAGAATGGCGCCGTTGGCCTGCTGTACATACTGGCGAATGGTCTGGGCGTTCAGATGATTATCGCCGTCAAACTGATCCAGAATCGCGTTGCGCGCCAGTTCCGCCGCCACCTCGCCGCCGGGCAACCCGGCAATGCCGTCGCAGACCACAAAGCAGGCGGAGCGCTCACCCACGCATTCGCCGGTCTGATCCTGATTGCTGGCGCGCGTTCCCTGGCGGGAAAGAGAAGCCGTGGTAATGTCCATTATTCTTCCGATCCGCTCTGTGAGTCTTTGTACTGATTCACTTCCATGTCATAGGCATAGAGGAACGCTTCGCCAAACAGGGTGTGGAAATCGTCTTCAATTTCCCCGGCGGTTTCGCCGTAGGTACGGACAAAATAGTCCCATAACGCCGCTTTGCGGCTGGCCGGAAGCGCCAGGCGCGAAGTATGGCCATCGCGCTTAGCCTCTTCTTCCAGCTGCTCGGGATTAAAGGACTGCAGCATCGCGGCAATAATGGCGCGGATCCCCGAGATCATCCCTAACTGATGGGCCTGCAGGTCAATCAACGCATCGCGTACCGATTTTTTCGGCGGCATAAAGCCCGGCATCCGCGCGCCGAACATCTGCATCAGCACGGTTTTCCCGGAAGGCAACAGCTTGAACGGGTTATTGGCGTCGTCCAGTACCATGGTCATATCGGCTTTGACGCCGCGTTTGAGGATCGAACGCGAAGAGAGCAGCGCGACGGTTCCCTGCGAGAACATGCTCAGCATTTGACCAAGCTGCCGCATATTCTCTTTGTCGAACTGCGGCACCGGCTGCATATCGCCGAGCCCCATGCCTTCCAGTAAGGCTTCCAGTAGCTCTCCCTGCAGCACTTCGCCGTTACCCGGCTGCGGCGTGCTGGTCGCCTGATGTTCATGACGTACGGGATCGATACGCAAGCGCCCTTTTGGCGTTTGGGCGGCTTGCCGCGCCACGGCCTGCGGCGTCGGTAAGGTTATTTCCGGCGCTTCTTCACGCGCTGCAGCGGGCGGCTCCTGCGGCGGCTGGGCCATCAATAATGGCGAATCAAAAGCGGCATCAGGCTCGTCGGCAACCGTTTTAGCAGGCTCTTCGTTGCTGAAGGCATCTACCGATGTCAGCGGCGCGCCGCCCATTAGCCCCAGCGGATCGTCATGACGCGCGGTTTTGGCGCTGGCGTCGCCGCCAAAGAGCGCCAGCGGATCCAATTCTGCCTGCGGCTCATCGGCGACAGGCTGAGCCGGTTTTTCAACTGGCGGCACCAGCGTCGTTGGCGTAACGTCGGCAAAAATACTGTCGCGATCAAATGGGGTGTCATCGGCAAACAGGTCGTCCGTCGCCACCGGCGGGCGCTCAAACAGAGGTTCACTATCAGCGAACATCGCCAGCGGATCTTCCGGATTACGTTCAGCAGGCTTCGGCTCAGCGAAGGGATTCGGCGCATTATCGGCCTGCGGCTTAGCCCGGCTGCTGGAGATGCTGTCGGCAATCGAGAATTCCTGCATCAGGCTATCCCAGATTTCTGACGGTACCGCGGTTGGCGCGGCTTCCGCCACGGTGGGCGCTGCGGATGGCGCTGGTGTCGACGGTTTCGTAGTGACAGGCGGCTGACCGCTCGCCGCCATTCGGCTTATCGGTTGGCTATCCTGCAGCAGATCGCTGACTTCGATGCGATAGTCGTCAATGGCGAGGATATCGCCATCCTGGAGTTCAACCTGACGCCCCCGCTCCAGCGGGATCTCGTTGAGTACCACCCGCGTCACGTTGCCGCGATTGGTAATTTTGCACTCGCCGTCTGCCGCCACGTGAACGATGGCCTGTAGGCGAGAAATGGCGCGGTCGTCATCCGGCAGCACCAGGTTATTGTCCGTGCCGCGCCCAATGGTACCGCCCGGCGCGTAAAAGTCACAGCTGCCCTGTGGGGGCTGATGACCGGCTTTGGTCGAAATAATCGTGAATCGCATAGCCTATTCCTGCTGATATGATTGGCGCACAAACGCTGCCGCTCTCGAAATAAGAACGGCGGCGTTTGCGAGCGAGTTATTGAGTCATTTAGAAAAAAGAGAAGTAAATTTAGTGAACTAATTATCGCCCAGCAAGGCCAGGACGAACATCACCGCAAATAAAAATAACATTAACCAAGTCAGGCGCTGAAAATTCTGTAGCCAGGAAATGTCATAGTATTCTCTGACTAGCTGACTCGCCCCAGGCTTAAGCCAACCGCCCCCTTTTCTTTTTATCTTTTTCTCCTTAAGAATTGCGGCCATTAATGATGCTCGAAAACCGAAACCGGGTAACCCCAGCTTTTCATATAAATAATAATCCTGGTAATCAAGAAAACCGTTCCGCCGTAATAATTCGAAAGCGCCAGCTAACTCCTGATCGTGTTTTTTATAATAACCATGATAGATAATCAGCGTTACAAATACTGCAACAAACAAAACTGAAGAAATGATGAGGTGATAACTAACAATAGACATTTTAGTTAACGCATAAGCGTCCATACCAGAAGCACTAAGAACTCAATAGCCATTATAGTAACGCATTTATAATAATTACGAATCCAGTCGAGTTCGAAGTTTGCGATGCAACGCTGACCTTCCCTGGCATCCAATATTTTGGCATTACTCAATTTAACTGGCTTGCCATTATGAATTCGTGAAACCATTGCCACGCGAAAACTAAACCCCCAGAATCCTAACCGCTGCCAAAACTCATAATCCTGAGCACTAAGCACTCCCGCTTTCGCGAGTAATAGGCACATTGCTTCCACTTGCTTCGTGTGGCGGCGATAAAATAAAAAAGAAAAAATAATAGAGATAAAAAACACAAACAAGAAGAGTATGTAAATCATATCCATAATATAGCTTAGGGCTTTATCTGTAAACATATACCCACACTATGTGAAGCTTTGTATTTCAGTATGTGAAATTAACACTCATCAAGTGGAAATGACTAACCCGACACTAAAGCGAATTGAGAAAAACTATTCAATATAACTTATAAAAATTAGACCAATCACAATCCATAAAGTGAAAACACATGCCTGAATTATATAATACCGATGTAATTTCAACATCCAGTCAAACTCGCCATCTGGCAAATTTCGTATATATTCATAAGCTTCACTTTGCACATAACGCACATTGGCGAATTTCATTTTTACGCCTTTACGAAGACGAATAAACCAAATTATTTTTTGATAGTTTGCGAATGAACCAAAAAATGATGCGTAATTTGTCACGAGGTCAAGGTCGTATCCTTTTCGTCGATATTCAGAAAGAAGATGATTGTAATCATTCTCATGTTTTTTAAAAAACCGTGAGCTAAGTAGATCCATTACCACAACAATGAGAAATAATATTACAACAAGAGTTAACAATAATAGTTCTAAATTCACAGTAATTTATCCATGATATATTCGGTAGCCCCATCAGTAATTTCACCACCAATATAACCACCTGCTGCGGCCCCAGCAATAGAGCATGCGAGTAACCCGAGACCACCAGTAGCAATGCCGAAGGTCACACATACACCAGCTCCAGCCATTGCTCCATATTTACCTCCATAAATGCCACCAGCAAGACTTGCACTAAATTGGCTATATTTTTTTACAGCTATTTTAGAGCAGCTTTTGCAGCATTATTAACATATGTCGAATAACCACGAATAGAACCAACTCCTACCGTACTCCATTCATGGACAATGGCTTTACTTGATAAACCAAGTGCATGTCTTAGATTATTGTATGGCTTTATTTTTAGCGTTAACCTGGATAACTTGTTTAATAGTACGTTGAGCTCTGAGAAAAGTCTATGTCGTTCAATGAAAAATTGCTGTCCGATTAAAACCCCTTGGGTTCTATATTGCCTTTGATAAGCCAGTTCTATTTCTTTTAATTTTCTCTCTATTTCCGTGAAATACCTTTCACCAGCATCAGAAATAATTCCAAGAGATTTATCCATAACATTAGTTAATGCTGCTATAGTACCAAAGTGCTGATTCAAAAAACCCGCTTCATCTGAGTTCAACCCAGCCATAACACCATTAACATTACACTTTGCAAGTTTTAAAGCCTGTAATTGCAATGCATTTTGATTACTCGGGTCATTAATGACCATTATTTACCCAGGCTTTAACCACTGTGTATCACTATTAAGCTGCATAAAGTAACGGGCGGATTCACAATTGATATTATTGAATAATAAGCGAGCTTGAAAATCCAATGTTCCCGGCTGCTGTACAATACAGTAACCTGGTAATAGGTTTGATTGTCCCTTCATTTACTTAGTCCCTGGTGAATTAAACCGAACCAGAATACACCCCGGTTCGGTTAAAGCAATATAATTACGCTTCTTTATTTTCTTTGATATTCCAGCCGGCGCTGCTTTCTGCCCCTTTACCGCCAGCGGAAGTCTGCTCCCAGTACTGCTGCTTCACTTTCGCCGCCTGGAAGGCATAGGTTACGCCAACGGTGTCGCCGTTATCGGCGCCGGTGTACTGCACGGAAGTCACCAGTACATCTTCGAGGGTGATTCGCGCATATTCAACCTGCTGACCACCGGCTTTGCAGACCGAAAGTTCAACTTTGGTCAGGTGCTTGCCGCTGGAGCAGTGCTTCAGAATCGCGGTAGTGGATTTGTCGATCAGCGCATTTACGTGCAGGTCGTTGAAATTCACTTTACCCGCACCGCCACCGCCGCCCACGCTCATATTACCCGGCTGGGATGCGCCCCAGGAAAAAGAGGTAATATCAGTCCAACCGGTGTGATTAGAATCTTTTGATTCACCGGTTACACCCTCGACCTTCAGAAACATATCAATAGCCATAATATCTACTCTTCGTTAATGAAAATTATTGCTTTCGAAAAAGCACTTATATGGCAAACAGGAAAGCATGGGGCTGAATAAAACCATCCATATTTTACTATTGCCTCAAGCCTGACGAGTTAAACCGTACAGACCACTTCAGAATAGCCGCATTATGACAGCAACCACTCTAAGTTCCCTTCTGTCGCTCAGTATTTCGGACAGGTGCTAGACAACTAATGCCTGGTTAATCTAGAATAAATCCAACCAACTACAGCGAAAAAAGGATTAATGAATAAAAAAAGCGCTATCGGTAGCATTGATAATTATACTTTCAATCATTGGCATATTTTCTCTTATCAATATCCCTCAATCATTATGGTATATTATTTCGCTTGAATCATTCAATGCAATAAATATTGGGTTACTTGTCGGAAAAATAATCTTCACCGCCCTTGTTTTTATGGGGGTTCGTATTTTAATCAAATTGTATCGCGCATCACAACTTTGATTTTGCCCTCTCTGCGAAATAGTATATGGCGAGAGATGCGATAATAAGCAACATCAAAAGAAACACATTTTTCGCCAGCACTATAATATCACCACCCCAGTCACATACAAAAATATAATAACCTAGAGTTGTAAAAAATAGAATAAATGAAAAAATCAAAAGAATATAAACACATAAGTATTTAATGATTTTATTTAACACGACCAACTCCTGATAGGAAATGGTTGAATATTTCTTTATCTATAGCGCCATGAGCTTGTTGGTAGTTGATTGCAATGATAAATGGCTTAATATTATCCTCAACCAGAAAATATAATAAATCTAAATCACCAATTCCTCGCAATTGATTATAAATCTCTTTGTTTAAATTGCGTAGCTCATATGATGTATAAATGGACCTCGAAATAGACGCCCCCACACTTAATACTCCAGTCACACCTACGGACACTAAAAAACGAGGAATTATTTTAGAAATAAACAACGAAACCAACTCGTTCACAAATGCCATTTTGAAAGCAATGCCACCAACTTGCGAACCCCCAACTTTTATCAGAAGTTCTCTCGATTGTTCTTCAGAAAGACCACATAAATAACGTTTTATCACCACATTCACTAATCTGCGTACTTCTTCTGAAGTTACACCTTTTTTAATGAGGCTGATAAGCCTGATTTTATCTGTTTCATTGCGCCAGCGATGATCAGAGTCTAGAAAATCTTTAGACAACATCCAAAGATCTTCTGGAATAGACATGAAGCCACTAATCGTGCTGTTAGCAAAAATCTCAATGCTGCTTTTTTTTGCCAGAGTCAAAATTTTTCAACATACCATCGGCGACTTGTTTCGGCGTACTCATTCCCAAATTTGAATCTCCCTGACGTTAATTATATATCTCAACATAATTTTCCATTGAATAGCAGGAATGCAAAGTTGAAATTAATGCTAGTTATCCTGACTCCAGGTTTTATTAGGATCACCGATGATTATCTGCGAAGTTAATTTATCCAGTTCCGTACTATGATAAAGGCGCAAACAATTCAAAGTGACGCCCTGAATTGCGGGTTGTCTCTCGGAATGAAAGCCGTTGGTGGCACTTTTGTATTTAGTAATAATGGCGTTAATTTTGTCATTACCGTTTTCAATATCGAAAGGCACCCACTCCAGCAACGCATTGCTACTGCGCGCAGCATCCACAGAAAACTGACTTTTATCATCGGCTACCTGCGCCAGACAGCGGGATAAAACCACGTCTTTAACAACCTGCTTATAAGGTACCTGTTTAACAAACAATACCGGGTCGTCCCCGGCATAAGCCGACGCACTGCTAGCAAGCAGCAGACTGATAATGATTCTGTTCATAGCAACTCCCAAAAATTGGCTTTGGTTGCTACCTCTATTCCCAAAATTCATCATGTTGTCGCCAGGGAAGCCTCATGATGTCGCTCCCTGTTTGCAAGGCAACTCCTTCGCCAACGCTTCGGTAATCAGCATCGCCGCAGGCTGTTTTTTACGCTCGTCGGGCAGCTTTTTGAAATAGCTGTAGACGTTTTCTCGAAGCGATCCCGGCAGTGCCTGCTGATAACCGCACCAGGCTTTACCTTCTGTTGCATCCATCACGCCAAGCAGATACATATTGGCCTTTAACTGCTGCTGGGTATTGTCTTGCGCCAGCCAGGCCTTGAGAAACTTTTCGCCGCTCAACCGCACATCATTACGTGATAGTTGATTGGGATCGCGCAGTAAATTGGCGGAATCATCAGCCGCCTGGACAACAGTAAATGGCGTCAGCACCGTGAGCAGTCCCAGCGTACAGAGTGGTAATAATTTCATTTCTTTACCTTCTTCCTTGGCGTTGTACCTGCCGGGAGTCGCCTCCCGGCGGCATCATATTACGCTTCCTTGGTTTTCAGCGACGGCAGCTTGGAAACCAGACGCAGCGACACGGTAAGCCCTTCCAGCTGGTAGTGCGGACGCAGGAAGAACTTCGCGGTGTAGTAACCCGGGTTGTCTTCGATCTCCGCTACCTGCACTTCAGCGGCCGCCAGCGGTTTGCGCGCTTTGGTCTCCTGCGACGAGTTAGCCGGATCGCCATCGACATAGTTCATCACCCAGTCGTTCAGCCAGCGTTCCATGTCATCGCGCTCGCGGAAGGAGCCGATTTTGTCGCGCACAATGCACTTCAGGTAGTGAGCAAAACGGCAGCAGGCGAACAAGTACGGCAGACGCGCAGCTAGACGGGCGTTGGCCGTGGCGTCGGCATCATGATATTCCGCCGGTTTCTGCAACGACTGCGCGCCGATAAAGGCGGCAAAGTCGGAGTTTTTGCGATGGATCAGCGGCATAAAGCCGTTTTTAGCCAGCTCCGCTTCGCGGCGATCGCTGATGGCGATCTCGGTCGGGCACTTCATGTCCACACCGCCATCGTCGCTCGGGAAGGTGTGGCAAGGCAGATTTTCCACCGCGCCGCCGGATTCCACGCCGCGAATGGAGGTGCACCAGCCAAACTCTTTGAACGAGCGGTTAATGTTCGCCGCCATCGCATACGCCGAGTTGGCCCACGCGTAATTGTTGTGATCCGCGCCGTCGGTCTGCTCTTCAAAATCAAAACTGTCCACCGGGTTGGTGCGAATCCCGTAAGGCAGGCGCGACAGGAAGCGCGGCATCACCAGCCCCAGATAACGCGCGTCTTCCGACTCGCGCAGCGAACGCCAGGCGGCGTATTCGGTATTCTGGAAGATTTTGGTGAGGTCGCGCGGGTTCGCCAGCTCCTGCCAGGACTCCATCTGCATCACTTCCGGTGCGGTACCGGTAATAAACGGACAGTGCGCAGCCGATCCGATACGCGCCATTTCGCCCAGTAATTCCACATCCTGCGGACTATGGTCGAAATAGTAATCGCCGACGATGCAGCCGAATGGCTCGCCGCCAAACTGGCCGTACTCCTGTTCATAAATTTTCTTAAAGATCGGGCTCTGGTCCCAGCCCACGCCTTTGTAGCGCTTCAGGGTACGCCCAAGCTCCTGCTTGGAGATGCTCATAAAGCGGATTTTCAGCATCTCGTCGGTTTCGCTGTTGTTGACCAGGTAGCTCAGGCCGCGCCATGCGCTTTCCAGTTTCTGGAACTCGTCATGATGCAGGATCTGATTCACCTGGCGCGACAGCTGCTCATCGATACCGGCAATCAGGTTTTGAATGGTGCGATAGGTGTCGTTGGAGAACGTGACGGTGTTTTCCAGCGCCTGCTGCGCGAGGGTTTTTACCGCGTTTTCAACGGCGGAGCGCGCCTGGTCGGTTTTCGGGCGAAACTCTTTGTTCAGCAGCGCGCTGAATTCATCCTGGCTAAAGGCCTGGCCGGACTGCTGCTCATGTTGTTGAGTCGGGTTGCTCATCGATTACTCCTCGCTACCTTTCGCACTGTCGTCTTGTTTCGGCATCTGGCTCAACGATTTGAGCAGCGTCGGATCCTGCAAAATTTTAGCAATTAGCTCTTCCGCGCCGTTTTTACCGTCCATATAGGTGAGCAGATTTGAAAGCTGAGTACGGGCTTCCAGCAGTTTGTTTAGCGGCTCCACTTTGCGGGCCACGGCATCCGGCAGGAAGTCGTCCATGCTGTCGAAGGTTAAATCGACGTTCAGTTTGCCTTCGTTGGTCAGCGTATTGTCGACCTGGAAAGCGACGCGCGGTTTCAGCGCTTTCATACGTTCGTCGAAGTTATCAATGTCGATGTCGAGGAACTTACGTTCATCGACCGCCGGTTGATTGTCGAGCGGTTTACCCACCAGATCCGCCATCACCCCCATTACAAACGGAAGCTGGATTTTGCGTTCCGCACCATAAATCTCTACGTCGTACTCGATCTGTACGCGGGGCGCACGGTTGCGTGCGATAAATTTCTGCCCACTTTTACTTATTGCCATGATGTTCTCCATCGAAGATGCGCGGTAAAGGTTGAGCGCCAGACCTTATGCCTGTCGCCATAATGTCCGGACGCGTCAGTCGCGACGTCCAAAAATGTTTTCCAGTTGATGAACGCCGTCCGGCGCTAAATCGCGGATGATGTCCATAAAATCCAGCTCAATCAGCCGCTGTACCCGTTCAATCATCAGCGGCGCGGGGTGACTCGGTTCGTGCTGGGCGAAGTACTGTTTTACTTTTTCCAGCATCTGCTGCGCCTCGGCGCGGCTGCTGATTTGCGCGCTGCGCCAGTCAACGGCAGACGGCGCATGCGCGTCGGGAATCGCTTGATGTTCACTCACGGCACTCTCCTCGCGGGACGCGTGAAAGGACGAAATATCGGTTATCTGGCAGGCGCCGGCGACGATACCGACGGTCTTCTGCAGTTGTTCCATTTCCGGCACGCCGCTTTCACCCAGACAATCGCTTAATATTTCGCGGATGGTCTGCAAGCGCTGGTGAATGGCGAGGATGGCGTCTATCCCCGGCTGTCCGCCGCGGGCCAGTTCATCAATCAATCGCGAACGGCCGCCGGGATAATCCGCGCATTCGGTTTTACTGCCATCGAGCAGCGCCTGCGCATCGCGCAATAGCAGTTCATCGCCATTACTGCGTAACAGCACGGCATTGCGTAACGCGCTGGTCAGTGCTGATTTATCGCTTAGCCCCGCGAGCGCATTGATGCGGTAAAACGGATCAGTTTCGCCATACTCTTCCAGCAGCGGATAGATAGGCTGCCAGTAAAGCGACAGCGCCTGTTGCACCAGCAGCAGGCCATCCGCGTAACCACTCAGGCCGCGGCGTTTTGTCCACGCCTGAGTCAGCGCCAGCATGACGCGCAAATCTTTGGTGCGGCTAAGTAGCCCAGCCGCCAGCTTTTCTACCGTCGTCCAGTCAGCGGGTTCCGCCGGGATAATGGTGTCGCCGAACTGCTGCTCGGCTTTACCCTGCATCGCTTGTTCCATTGCCTGGAAATCGGCGTCATATTCGAGGTTTTCACCGCAGGGCTGCTCCGCGCTAACCGGAGCAAGGAAATCATCAATATTCATGGCCTACCTGCTTATTCAAACATCGGCGGATACAGACCGTGACGGCCCGGTCTCGCGCCCCCGGCGGGATCAAACAGCAGCGTGAACAGCTGGCCGGTCAAATTACCGCTATGGACGTGGGTATAGAGCGGATAACCATCGGCGCGGTTGGTCCACCAAAAACTGGTCTGACGCTGCGGATCAAAACAGTCCGCCGCCTGCTGCCAACCAAGGGAGCTTTGCCCATCTTGCTGATAGCCAATCACGTCGAGTATTTCCGAACGCTTTTCCGCCTCTACCAGCTTTGGTGCCGGAATGGCGAGTAGCGCCTGGTCAAGTTGTTCAGCGGAAAAGCCATTACGTACCGCATGCAGCAGCGTTCTGCCCACCTGCTGATACCACTCTCCGGCCTGAGTGAGGATTGAAGGCGACCACTCCAGCGGGTTGAAGGCCATTTGCGCGCAGATGGGATACTGGCGGCCTACCCGATCGCGTCCGGGGATCAGACACCCCATCTGTACCATCTGGCCGCTCAACATCGGCGGGACGATAAAATTCCACACCGGCGCGTTGCTGAACTGGCGTTCGCCGCTACGCTGTTGCTCCTGTTGCCAGGCCAACAGCCCCACCTGAAACCATTGCGACCACTGGCGAACCAGCATGTCCGGAAATCGACGTTGTAAAAAATCGCCGGTACTGGGGAGTTTCCCGTACCAGCTCATCGCAGGGGCGTGAGTCATTCGGCTTTCCTTGCGGTTATGGACATGAGAAACGGGGAAGCTGGAACGGATTGCGAATACTGTTCGGCGCAAACTCCAGCGTGACCTGATAACCATCGACGTTAAACGTTGCCTGACGGCTCAAACTGCTGCTGCCGGGCGCGGTGCGCGCTTTATCAAAAAAGCGGTTCAGCGCCCATGAGCCGCTGGTCACCAGCGTCGAGGTGGTACCATTGGCCAGACCGAGTTGCATACGCACCTGATTGGTGCCGCCCGGCCCTGGCCAGCTCATCATTTGCACCGCCTGCGGACCGTGGCTGTAGCGCAACTGCTGGCCATCAACATCCAGCGTCAGGTTGAGGATCCGGTTGTCCATGCTGATGGTGCGCACCGTCACTTTAAATGACGGCGTGGTCGCGCCATTGGCAAAGAACGCGTCGCGGATCGATTGCGCCTGCTGGAAAGGCCTTAATAACCCTTCACTACCCGGCAACGTTTTGCCATCGATGCCGGGCATAAAACGCCAGCTTGATTGCGTGGTATCGACTTTATTGGTCAGGTTGTCACGGAAGAAGGTATCCATCATGCCGGTACCCGGCGCGAACATACGCGCCAGATCGTCCGGCGTGACTTCGCTTCTGGCGCTGCGAACCAGCGGATAGCGCCCGGCGATAGCCTGGCGGCAGAATCCGCCGACTTCCACGTTAATCCGTTTACGTACGTTATCGAGATCGCGGCGCTGGGTATCACTGCTGGCGCCGACCGCCATTTTGCTGAACATGGTTTGCAGGCCGCCCGGTAAGCGCCCGGCGCTGGCCTGCAGACGGCTAATCGCATCGCCGCCCGGCGGTTGCATACCGCTGTTGGCGGCATCCTGTACCGCGGTCAAGTAGCGATAAAGTTCGTCGATCTGTTTGAGGAAGTCGTCAAACACAATCGTTTTGCCGCCCTTTTCCAACGGCTGCGCCAGCTCGATCAGCGGCGCGTAGTGTTCGGTTACCAGCTGTTCCGGCGTCTGGCTAAGCGCCGCGCCCTGGGTTGCGCCGCCCTCATCATGGCGAAAAAGCGCTTCCAGCGTTCGGGTCGCACGGTTGCCCTGCTCGGCTGAACTTTCGCTTTTAACCGTATCCGGCTCAGCGCGCGCCAGGTTCAGCACCTGGCTCAGGCTGATAACCAGCCGGCGCAGCGGCGAGTTACTGGCGGAAAGCAGGCGCGCGGTGTTGATCCGCGATGACAGATCGGCGCTATTGTTGAGCTGAATATCGGCGAGGAAGCGATCCCAGTTGGCGATAAAATCACGCATATAGAGCTGGCGGACGGCGTTATCGGTTTGCTGCTTATCTTCCGACGCGCTGGCGGCGCCCAGCACCCAAATATCATCTTCATGCAGCGCGCTGGTCACGTTATCGATCTGTTTATTGAACACCTGCCAGTAGCCATCTGGCGTGTACAGCCCTGGCACGCCTTCTGCGATCGGTGTACCGCTTTTACGCGAGAACACCAGTTCGCTCTGCGGCCCGCCGAGCGTCGCCAGCGAGACCGCTTTCAGATTGTCGTCATGCTCAAGCAGACGTTTCAGCCGACCATACACTCTTGAGGAGAGCGGTTGCTGGTTAATCAACGCCCGTTCGCGGGCGATCAGCGCATCGTCTTTGGCATACGGCGAGGACTGGATTTGCGGTTCCAGTAGCTGGACCAGATGCCCTTCCAGCTGTCGTAGCTGCGCCTGCGTCACGTTTTGCGGCAGGTTACGCTGCAGGTTAAGCATCACCCAGGAGAGTAAAAACTTGCCGTCATACTGCTTGGGCTGATAGAGCATTTGATAGGCTTTTAACGCCTCGTAGCTATATTCGGCGTCACTGCCGTTGTCGTTGCGCAACCAGGTAGTGATACGCATGGCGACATCCGGTAGCAGCATTTGCTGCAGCGCTTTTTGATACAGCGTCTGCGAGGCGTCGCTGACATCATTCCCGCGGTAGAGCCCCATCCGGCGGCTAACCGGCGGGTCGTTGACGTCAAAATCGGCGCTCTTCGGCAATTCCAGCAGGCCGTTGAGTAGCGGCAGCATGGCGAACAGATCGCGCTGCTCGGGGTTTTGCAGCGCTTTGCTCTGCTGCTCAACCTGCGGCACCTTCGCTGAGACTTCTTGCAGGTAGGCCTTGTTTTTGCCGTAGCTGGTCAGCCACAGTACGCATGAAATGATTAACAGCGCCGCGAGCGCCGCATAGCCTGACCAGATCGCCGCGCGGTTACGCAGTTCCCACCAGCGGTTCTGCCCGGCGATGCCGGCTTCCTGGAAAATCACGTTTTGCAGCAGGTTTTTAATGAAATAACTCTGGCCCTTGGCGCCGGGGATCGGCGCTTCTTTACTGACCGAGTCCCAGTTGTCGTTTTCATTTCCCTGCGGCAAAGACAGCGCGCGATTGAGTTCGCCCATCACGCGGTCGAACGGTAACCCTTCCTGGGTGCCGCTGGCGAAATAAATGCCGCGCGGTGAAAACTCGGTTTCAAAGTTAGAGCGGGCAAAAACGGTACTAAGATAGTCCGCTAACAGCGGTCGCAACGCCGCAAACTCTTGCGGGAACAGCCAGGCTTCGGCGCGGGTTTTGGCATCATGCTCTTGCAGCATCGTATCCGGCAGCCCGGCTTCAAGCCGTTGTTGCAGCAGCGCAAACTCCTGGGTAAAGCGGCCCATCAGATCGAAGTCGGCAAGGCTTGCCTGCTCCCACGGGAAAGTGAAGCCCCAGATTTGATCGCGCTGCGCCTTGTCGTAACCGGCAAACCAGGCGCGGAAGCCTTTAAGCAGATCGGCCTTCGTCACCAGTACGTATACCGGGAAACGAATACCCAATTGTTCATGTAGTTCAGAGAGACGCTGGCGCAGATTAACCTCCTGCTGCCGCGAGGCCTCCGTCGATTGCGTTAACAGATCGGAGATACTTACCGTGACGATAACGCCGTTAATCGGCTGGCGGCGGCGGTATTTCCGCAATAACCCCATAAACTTCAGCCACTCGCTGGCGTCCTGCGCCTGCTCGCTCTCCTGGGTGGTATAGCGCCCGGCGGTGTCCAGCAGCACGGCTTCGTTGGTAAACCACCAGTCACAGTTGCGCGTGCCGCCGATACCGCGTAACGCCGTTTTACCGAAGCGGTCGGCTAGCGGAAACTGCAGCCCGGAGTTGGCTAAGGCTGTGGTTTTACCGGAGCCAGATGCGCCAATAATCACATACCACGGTAGCTGATACAGATAGTGGGTGCTAAAGCGCTGGGTCCACTGACCATTACCGGTTTTACTGAAGTGCGCTTTTTTCAACATTTGCGCGGCTTCATCAAAGCGATCGGCGAGGATCTGGTCTTCGCTATTGAGGCGCTGCTGCGGATCGTTGCCCTTCGGTGTTTCTTCCTTCAGGTTATCCATCAGCTTGCGGTTGAGCCAGGCGTTGTACAGACGCGGCAGAATGTGGCTTTGCGCCCAGATGAGGTAGACCAGCGCAATAGATATAACGCGGTTTTGTTCCGATTCCAGCGGCCGGGTATCGACAATCGACAATAGCGGGCCAATCATCCAGATGACGGCCGCCACCGCCGTGGCGCCGAGAAAACCCCACAGCAGCCGGTTGGTCAGTATGGAAAGCAGAAGTGTCAGCATCCTTAATTTCCTTGGGGCAATCCGTTCAGCTCAGCCCGGGTATTATCGGGCGACACCAGCAGAGTAATTTCCACACGGCGGTTACGGGCACGGTTCTCAGGAGTGGTATTCGGCGCGATGGGGTTCATTTCCCCTCGCCCTTCGGCTTTTACGCGTTCGGGCTGCGTCAGATGATTTTGCAGTTGTTTTTGTACCGAACGCGCGCGTTCCAGGGACAGCTCGTAGTTCGAGGCAAAGCGCGCGCTGCGGATAGGCACGTTATCGCTATAGCCGACCACCAGAATGCGGCCACTGACGTTGTTCATCGCTTGCGCAATACGGTCAATGACCGGGTCGTAGCGATCGCGCACCACCGTTGAGGCCGAAGCAAAGAGCCCGTCGCCTTTGAGGATCACCACGCTGCGGTCCGCTTCGTCACGGACCGCAACCAGCCCTTCGGCAATTTCCGGGCGCAGAAAACCTCGCAGGTTAAGTACCGCCGGCAATTTTTCCGCCGGCTGAGCAATCGACGCTTCCGGCAACGGCGTCTGGTAAATTTTCGCCAACACCGGGTTGGTGGCATCGCCAAGCCGCCAGTTAAGAATGATATAGAACAGACAGGCGGCGAACCCCGCCAGCGCGACGCAGGCCCACAGCGGCACCACCGGACGCCACAGTTTACGCAGCACCGGGCGATCCTCGCCGTGAACCGATAACGGCGGCGCGTAGCCGCCGCGTACGCCGCAAATCATCTGCCAAAGGCGCTGTTTGATGGTTTCCAACTGCGTGCGGCCGTTATCCATTACCCGGTAACGCCCTTCAAAGCCGAGCAATAAGCAGTAGTTGATCAGTTCCAACAGATTGATGTGTTCACGCGGATTCTGCGACAGGCGTGCAAGCAGTTGGAAAAACTTCTCCCCGCCCCAGGTTTCGTTATGAAAGGTCACTAAAAGACCGCTGCCCGACCAGACGCCGCTACTCCCCCATGGCGTCAAGGCCGCAGCCTCGTCCAGTGCGGTACACAGGCAGTAACGGGCGCCGACTATCACTTCGTAGGGTAACCCCGCCTGCTGACCGCGCACTTCAAAACGGCGGATTTCATCAATCAAACGCTGGCGCAAACCGGCCTGGTCATCGTGCGATACCGAATGACGGATCTGGGGAATCGCATTAAGTAATGGGTTGGCGGCCGTCACCAGGGGATTATTGCCGCTCACGCCATGGTTGGCATCGGCCTGTTGTTCCTGCATCATCAACGCTCGCTTTCTTATTCCGACGGGCTACGGATAGCCCAAAATTCCATATCCAGGCCGGGGAACTCGCCTGCCAGATGCAGGGCGAAGGCGCCAGATTTCTCCATGTCGTTCCACAGCTCGCCGCCCTTCTCGACTGCAAAGTAGTTGTAACCGGCATGCCACGGAATTTGCGGCGGCGCGGCGGGCATAGCGCGCAGAATTAAACCCGGAAGCTGTAGTTGCACCAGATCGCGAATTTTGCTCACCGGCGCGACTTTCATCTGCGCCGGGAAGTGCGTTTGCAGAACATCACCTGGTACGCTGGCTTTAACTGCCAATACGAATCCGAAATCACGCACCATGCTGCTCTCGGGTACCGTCGCGATGTTCAACCCATGCGATCGTTCTATCAGCGGCAGTTGGATGGCATTGTCTTCCATTACCTGTGATAACCCCTGGCGCAGCAACAGCATCAGTTTGCCGAAGCAGCTCGCGAGATCGTCATGGTCGTAAATCGGCAGCGCAGCATCCGGACCGCGCTGCGCCATCCAGGTCGTCAGCTCGGCGGCGAACGGCAGCCAGCTATTCCACAATGACTCGGGATGAACTAACGGCAGCGTTTTGAGATGTGAGAGATGGCCGAGATGGCGATTGACCAGCGCAAGTAGAGTGAACTCAATTAATTCGGAAGTATTAAAACGCCCCGGCTGTCGTAGCCGGCTGCCTATTTGCTGGCTACGCTGCGCCAGCAGACCATGCAAGTCGTTGATCATCGCGTAAATCAAAGGATGATTGATGCCGTTAAGCATCGGCGGGATATAGCCATTATCGAGTTTTACGGCGTTATCGTTGCGCTTTTCGGCGATGAACGCCACGCCGATGGCCGTCCACTCGGCGGTTAAATCCTTTTCCAGCATCAGGGTGAGCCGCGGGCGGGCAAACTGCACGGTGGCATCGCCAACCGACAGCGCATTGTCATCTTCCACATCCTGTTCAAACGCGGTAAATCGCGCCAGCGAGTCTTTTTCCTCGCTGAAGATAACCTCTTCCCGACCGCCGCGGCGTACCGGCAAGGCCAATACGACTTTTTCGCCCGTGACGTTATCCGGGATTTGCAACGGCGCCGGGCCCTGACGAGCATCGCGAAACTGGAAGAACGTCCCATCCGGCAGCAGGCCGCTGGCATAGCTCAGGGCAATGCACCCCTGACGCAGCATCGCATCATCAAGTTCAATCTCAAGAAAACCCCACAGCCAGGAGCGCTGTAATCCGCCCCATTCGCGAATTTGCGTTTGCAGGTAGCTTTCTGCCCGCTGAAAGTGATGCGGACGCAAAAACATGCCTTCGGTCCAGACCACCTTTTCTGCTTTATTCATACAAATTTCCTGTTAGGGCTCGCGCTATTGCTGCACGACGCGGATCCCGTTAACGTCAAGATATAAATTGGCTTGCAGTTGATCTGCCGACAGTTTCCAGAACTGCCAGAAAGGGGTTTCGCCAGGCGTTGGCAGAGGAAGAGAAATGCGCCACTTTTTACCATCCAGAGATTGGTATTCCGCCATCACTCCGATATAACGCGCCTCCGGCGAGCTTTGCCCGCTGAGTTTTTTTGCCAGTTGCCCCGGCATCAGGAAAAATTCATCGCTGTTCAGCAAGTTGCCGGCGAGAACTTTTTGCGCGTTATTTTGTAAGGAGTAGAAATCGGCGGACATGAATTCCGCATCGGATTTCAGCACTAACACTCTGACCTTTAATGGCGCAGAACGGTTAATTTGCGGGTGGGCCTGGAACTGAAGATTGTATCGGGCAGGGTCGCTGTGTGAAGACGAACCACATCCACTAACCAACGTAAAAAGAAACAAATAAAACGCCAGCATGACCTGGCGTAAAAGAGAGTTATTATTCATACGGTGTCGCTCGTAAAGGCGGGATTAATCCAGAATCCAGGTACCGTTATTGCCGTTTTTGCAGGCTTTGGTATTTCCGTCGACGCTCACGCAGGTCGCTTTCTTACGCGCCTTCGGGCGCTTCGACTGTTCGCGAACCGTTTTATCATACAGCTCACTTTTGACAACGGCATTGGCCGGAGCATAGCCAATTAAATTTTCCTGACCTTCATTGGCTAACGCTATCCAGCCGTCCTGGGCCTGTCCCAATGCAATATAATTAGCACCTGGAACTAATTGCACAATCACTTTGCCGCCATACCCGGCCTGGCTCATTACCGCGGCGGAATACAGCGCGCGATATTCTGCGTTAATCGGGGTAAATTCCGTTGGAGGAACAACAATATGGCGATGGGTCAAATTGACGCCGTTAACCTGCGTGGTTTCAATGGTGTCATCGGTAATTTGCGGCTTCGGCGGCGCTTCGCACCCTGCCAGTGAAACCGCAATCATAGCGGCTAAAAACACTCGCGTTTTCATATGCTTTTCCATTGCAATGCTATTATTTTCTTAAGGGTTATCCCTGCTTGAATAACAAGTCTGAATATCCTTAATCACTGTGCGTAAAAGGGTTCCAGCTGTGATATGGCCATAGCTACCGCACGAATCTTCACCGCAGTGGATCCCTTTATTACATTTCATTAACTATCACCACACAATTTTACAGATCGATCGAGTCAATTCAACACGCAATTTCGCCTCGTAGTTATGGGTGGTTAGCGTATTTAAATTTTTAGGATTAATCTCACTCACGCATTTAGCGCTGAAAGACGAACAATCGCCAAAAAAGTGTAATCCCAAAAACCATACAAAATAAAGTGTAATTTAACCATGTGATTTAAAAGATATATTTAATTATTTTGCAAATCGGATTTTTCATTCGATGTGAATATGGAATAGTCTTAAAAAATATTTGGCGGCAAAATTGCCCACCAATCTTGGTAGGCTATTTTTATTGTCATCAGGTAATGCTTACACTGTAAAAACTCAAAGCGATATTTGACATTATTGCGGTGGGCTTCTAAAGGCAGATTACGCGAAGCAACTACAACAGCGAATAATGAGTTGAATCTTAGGAGGATGAAATGCAGGAACTAAAACGGAGCCTGATGGCCCCGTTGTTGTTTTAGTGATGATGATTCTTGTGGTGTTTATAGTATTCTTTCTCACGCTTCTTCGCGTCTTTACGACCGTCGTGATAGCCCTTCTCGTAGGCTTTACGCTGTTTTTTCTCTAGCTTTCGCCAGTGCTTGTCACGATATTCATAATGACGATGCCAGTAGTCTTTGTCACGCCAACGGCCGCCATCCCAGTAATGACCGTAGGAATCCCGGTCGCCTATCTGCAGTTTAATAGCCGGTAAAAGCGTAATCTCCTCGGCCTGGGTGACGATCGGTGCGGATGCCAGCAAAACGGCGGCCAGCAATAATATTTTTCGCATCGGATTCTCCTTAGCTGTGCGTCTCGTAATATGTTGTAACACAACTGACCAGCTAATTATCCAGGTTAATTCTGCTTTTTCAGCTACCTGCTGAGAAAGGTTGTCGTTAGTTCTGCACGTTACGCGTACGGATAATAGACAAAATGCGTTTTATTTTTCTTTGCATCGGAGCGCGGCTTGCCCTGGTGGGGGAATCATAAGACAATGTGATTTTTCAAGCGTCTACATGCCTACGGGAGTAATGATTATCGCTTCTCGTCGCCTTCTCTCCGTCACCTGCATGACCCGGCTCGGCGCGGTTGCTGCCGCCGTATTGCTGCTCGTGACTTGCACCAGTAAAGCGCCAAAATCGCTGGTGACCGCCAGCAAACCGCCCGTTACGCAAAAATCGGCAAAAAATCAGCAGCCAGTACGCGGCGTTTGGATCACCACGGTTTCCCGTCTCGACTGGCCGCCGGTGGGTTCAATTATCGCCAGTAGCCCGGAAAGCCGCATCAGCCAGCAGAAGCTGGCGCTGATTGCCAAACTCGACAATCTGCAACGCCTGGGCATCAATACCGTCTTCTTCCAGGTCAAACCTGACGGCACCGCGCTGTGGGATTCCCACATCTTGCCGTGGTCAGACATGTTGACCGGCAAAATTGGCGAAAATCCCGGCTACGATCCGCTGCAGTTTATGCTCGATGAAGCGCATAAACGCGGGATGAAAGTTCACGCGTGGTTCAACCCGTATCGGGTATCGGTTAATACCAAACCCGCTACCATCGCCGAGCTTAACCACACCCTGACTCAGGTCCCCGCCAGCGTATTTGTCCTCCACCGCAACTGGATACGCACCGCCAGCGATCGCTTTGTGCTCGACCCTGGGATCCCGGAAGTCCGTGACTGGATCACCAGTATCGTGGCGGAGGTGGTGCAAAACTATCCCATCGACGGCGTGCAGTTTGATGACTATTTCTATACTGAGACGCCGGGATCGACGCTGAACGATAATCAAACCTATCAGCGATATGGCCAGGGTTATGCCTCGAAAGCCGACTGGCGGCGTCACAACACCCAACAGTTGATAGCGCAGGTCTCACAGACTATCAAGAAACTCAATCCGCAGGTTGAGTTTGGTGTCAGCCCGGCGGGGGTATGGCGCAACCGCTCCCACGATCCGGCCGGTTCTGACACCCGCGGCGCAGCGGCCTATGACGAGTCCTATGCCGATACCCGCAGTTGGGTACAACAAGGGCTGTTGGATTATATCGCGCCGCAGTTGTACTGGCCGTTCGCCCGCGACGCCGCGCGCTATGATGTGCTGGCTAAGTGGTGGGCCGATGTCGTGAAACCCACTCACACCCGGCTCTATATCGGCGTGGCGCTGTATAAAGTCGGCGAACCGTCAAAAAATGAACCAGACTGGATGGTCGACGGCGGCGTGCCGGAGCTGAAAAAACAGATCGACCTCAATGAAACCACACCGGGTATTCAGGGGACGATTCTGTTTCGTGAAAACAACCTTAACCAGCCGCAAACCCAGCAGGCGGTTCAGTATCTGCAGCAGCGCTGGGGTAGCTAATTCCGGCTAATCACCCTCCCCGTTGTCGCAACGGGGAGTTTCTGTTTTCCGCATGAGAGCGCGGGAAGGCAGATTAAACCGTCAGTTCCTCCACCACTTCCGCTACGCTCTTGATCCGCTGAATACTGCCGATGCCGGTTCCCAGTGAAATGTAGCCTTCGTCAGTGTTGCCCTCCAGCATACCAGTTCGCAGGCCGCGTAAACCGCCCATTTCCGCGGCTATGGTTTCATTACTGGCGCCGGATTTATCTAACGCCACCAGCCTGGCGGCTAATTTACCCGGCAGCGAACGATAGTAATCTGGCAATGTGCGAAATAGCTGCAAATCCAGACCGTTAGCTTGCACGATCATCTCTTTCACCGATGGCGGCACGCGGCTCTCGGTGGTGCTGATAAACACGGAGCCGGCAAATACCCCCTGCGCGCCCAGCGCGTGGGCGGCCCTGGCGGTGCGCCGGTCGGTAATCCCGCCAGCCGCCAGCACCGGCACACGCTTCACCGCATCAACAATCAATGGCACGATGGAAAACGTCCCTAGCGCCGTTCCCGGAAGCGTTCCGCCTTCGTCGAAGCCGGTGGCGACAATAACATCAGCGCCCATCTCCTCGGCCTCGCGGCTGTTTTCCGGCGTCGGGTTAATATCACGATAAATAATGCTGATCCCGGCCTGCTTAAGCGTGGCAAACAGCGAGGGAATGATAGCTCCTTGACCATAGCCGGTATAAACCACCGCTTTAACCCCCTCTTCCTTGACTACCTCTACAATCGGCGGCGTCCAGATATCGTTTTCAACCGTCGGAATGAGATTTACAGCGAAAGGTTTCTCGGTGAGTCGTTTCGTTTTACGGATCTCTTCACGCATCTTTTCTGCCGTTTCCTGCGGCGTCGAGACAGCGGTTTGTGCGGTTAAACCTGCGTTCGGCCCTAATACGCCCAGCCCGCCAGCATTACTGACTGCGGCGACTAACCGGGCGTCGGTTAGCCAGGATAGCGGCCCCTGAATGACAGGTTTTTCAATACCGAGAATATGGCTAACAGAATGGTTTTGCATGATGCGGCTTCCTTAGTGTGTTTTCTGGCGCTTAGCGCTGGGATGACGCCACTGTAGGCCGCTTTATTGTTGGGAAAAATAGTAAAAGTTATCCTTCACTGTTATTAAATAAGTAATAATCAAAGTGAAATACGATGTTGTCATCGGAGCACATTGGTACAAATGAACTTAAATTTGTTTGAATCTATTAAGATTTTTATCGAGATTATCGAGTCTGGCAGCTTTACGCGCGCCGCCGAGAATCTACAGATCCATCGCCCGGCGGTCACGAAAGCGCTACAGCAGCTTGAGCAGCACTGCGGCGTTCGGCTTCTGCAGCGAACCACCCGACAGATCCACCTCACCCCTGATGGCGAGGCGTTTTATCGTCGTAGTAAACCCCTGCTGGCGCAGGCCGATGATCTTATGGAGTCTTTCGCCCCGCAGCGTCCGCTACGTGGTCAACTGCGCATAGATATGCCTATCTCCCTGGCGAAGTTAGTGGTCGTGCCGAATCTCCCCGCCTTTTATCAGCAACATCCGGAGATTGAAATTGTGCTGAGCAGCTCCGACCGGCGGCGGGATATGCTTCGCGAGGGCCTCGATTGCGTCCTGCGCATTGGCGAGCTTGAAGACGGTGACTATATCGCACGTCATCTCGGTACCGTTGGTATGAAAACCTGCGCCAGCCCGGCTTATCTGGCGAAATACGGCGTTCCCGCAACCCTTGACGACCTGCGGCATCATCAGGCGATCAACTGGCTGAATAACAGTAATCATCAGACCATGCGCTGGGTGTTTCAGACTGACGCCGGGCAGCAGAACATTTCGCTAGCGGGTAAACTGGTGGTGGATAATTCAGAGACTTACATCGCCGCTGGCCTTGCTGGACTCGGCATTATGCAGGGTCTGGATCTTTTCCTTCACCCCTGGTTGAAAAGCGGCGAGCTGATTGAAGTCCTGCCGAATAATCCGGTTCCCTCCAGGAAGTTATCGCTTATTTATCCCCATCGTCATGTTTCGCGCAAGGTGCGCGTCTTCGCCGAGTGGCTGGCGACAATGTTATAGAAATACAGATAAAATAAAGCCCGGCGCTATCTGCCGCCGGGCATGAATTAAGGTGCGGTAAGTTCATCGTAGAGCGTTCGCAAACGGCTGCGAAGAAACAGCACCGCTTTGTGTTTACGCGACAGCCACGCCTGCTCGCTAGCGCCGCTCTCTGCCGCCAGCTCCCTGTAGCTATAGCCCTGCAGCTCGGTTTTCTCGAAGGCTTCACGCTGCAGCGGCGGCAGCTCCGCCAGCGCCTCGGTTAAAGCCTCCCACAGCAGTTCTTTAAGATAGGCTTCCTCCGGCGTCTGCGCGACGCCAAACAGCGTTTCCGCCAGCTCATCCTCGGCAAAGCCGCCATCGCCATCTTCATCAGTATCGAATGTTAATGGCAACTCGCGCTTCTTACGCGACCGGTCGGTCATTTCATTACGCGCCGCCCGGAATAACCATGCCGCCACGTTCTCCACCGGTTGCTCGACCTTCATCAGTTGCAGGGTGACTTCCTGCAGGATGTCATCGGCATCGTCACGTACGGCGGTTCTACCGCGAATAAACGCGCTTAAACGCGCACGACAGGCGGCAAGCGCAGACAGCAGCCGTGATTCCCCCGCCATCGCATTGTTTACCTCGTTCACTCGGCATCCGGCGCTTTCGCCGATGGGTTATCGTCAGTCGGTTGCCCACCGCGACGTTCATGCCAGCCGCAACGGCCGCGATGTCCGTGGCGGCCGAAACGTTGGGCAAACTCCTCTCGCTGCTCCGGGGTCATGGTCATCCAGCGTTCATGCATGCGTCGACGCGCCTGCGCCATACCAAACATACCGCGATGAAAACCTAAACCGCCAAACAAGATACGGCACAGCGCCAGTAATCCCAAAGCCTGCCAGAAACCGATGCTTTTCACCCCGAAGATAGCTGGCAGCAATGCGTTCCATAGCGACATCACGACCAGACTCAGCACCACAACAATCACCGCGCCGATAATCAGCGGCCGCGCCATTCTGTGACGTCCAAAACCCTGGTGATGATGCCCGTGTCGTTCAAAATCTCTCATCGTCAATTACCTCATAAAAATGTATGTATCGAGGTAGACGAATCAGCGAAGAAAATATTGCCAATAAAAATGAAAAAAATAGCGCAATCATGAAAACGGGTAAATGACTCAGAAACTCATCGCTAAACCGAGGCCATACCCTTCGGTGTTATTACCGAACATATAGCGGGCCACCAGTCGGGTACGGGTGATAAATACCGGATACTGGCTGCTGTCGAGTTCCAGACCAATGCCGAGCGAACTCAGGCTATCAAAGCCGAGTTCACCGCGCTGGTCGCCAAGATAGATAGTATGAGCGCCTTCCAGCACGTAGCGCACCGGGCTTTTCAGCAGCGTCCAGTCGGCTATTGGCGCGCGTCGACGAAGGTAGATACCCAGATTTTCGGCGCTGGCCTGCCCCTGGACCGCTTCTGATGTGCTACCGAAGGTTTGCAAATTCATCGCGGAATAGCGCGCTTCTATGTCAATATCCTGCGTTTTGGAAAACAGTTCATAATCAAGCATTAACGAACCGCCCAACCCATAAGCGTTCAGTCGCCCACCATCGAGGAAGCGAATATCAACCTCCGTTTTACGTTCGAGCGCCCAGCGACCGAGGCGTGCATCGCTGGCCATGGTGCCCAGCATCATATTGAAGATAGGCCGTAGCACCAGTTTTCCGCCCCATCGGTCCTGATACAATGGAAAGTCCCAGCCGACGCCGCCGGTAGCGGTCAGACTGTTCCATTTGGTGGGAATGGTACGGCTCTGGGCACCATCGCTGACCACAAATTGCGGATCGTAGCGACTGTAACCGAGGGTGCCTTCCAGATAGAGCGGAAAATCCTCACTCAAGGTGGCGCCGCCGCCAAATTGCGTGAGGGTTAGTTCGTTTTTCTCATTCGCGCCGGAGCCAATATTCAGATCGCTGGCGGTAACGTCAGGTACCACGGTGTAACTCATTAAGGTGAGCACCGCGTCCGCGCGCTGCTTTAGCCGACTGCCGTCCAGGGCATAACATTCCTGACTAACTAATAGCACCGCCAGCAGTAGCCAGGACGCGCGCGGAACGACAAATACCATGGTCTGATACTACCTCAACGGGGGGATTCGTTTGATTGAGTATAGCCAGCAGCGTCCAAACGTTAGTTATTTTTCAATACGCTGCAGCTGAATGGCATCCGCCTGCTGCGCTTTATCAGCGAGCTCCTGGAACTGCTGCGGAGAATAAAAATTATGCGGCGCTGGCAGCGACTGCATATCCTGCCCCGGATGGATTTGCAGTTGACCCAGTTCCGCGAGCGTAAACCCGGCAACTTCCTTTGGCATCGTCAGGCGATACGGCGGCGTGCGTTCAAAAGGAACCGGCGTTGGCAGGCGATTTTCGCTGAGATCGTAATTCCGCTTCAGCACCAGAAATTTATCCGGCACTCGCCGTTTACTGTTCCACCAGTCGCCGTCGACTTCACGGAACATCCTCTCGGTCTCACTTTGCGGCGCGACCAACAGTTTGACCAGCGCCTGTTTTAACGCCGCTTCCATCGCCCGGTTATAAGCATCGACTGAACCCGCTTGCCCTTGCAAAATAACGTTAATCGCCAGACGCGCGCCAAGCAGATTGGAATAGAGGTCCTCCGGCGAAAAGGCGGAAATTTCTTCTGAAAAACCCGGAACCGACTGGAAACCATACCATTGGGCGATCTCATGCCATTGCGCAATTTCGAAGGCCAGATGGCCGGCAAGCCAGGCGGCAATCGTATATCGCTGCGGCATTGAAGCCGGCGGCGTAAAGGCATTTAACTGGACGCGGCGTACGCCCAGTTCCTCGCTATAAAAGATGCGTCCTGGCTGCCCCAGCGTCGGGTAAATTCGGCTGAATAAATAAAAGGTGTAATCAGCGGTATCACGCACATGGGCGATATCAATAAAACCGCCGCGGCGGGTATAAATAAGGCCATTGTGCTCATCGCTTAAGCCAACCAGATTTTTGACCGCGCCGAGCGCGCTATCGTTGTAATGATGCTCACCTAAGGTATCGAGCGTCAGCACATTACCAATCTGATAAACCGGGATTGGCACGCCAATGGCGCGCACCCGCAGATCGAAACCGAAGGCGCAGCATGGGCGCAGCGATTCCGGCGGCGATAATTCACCCACTACCGGGCTGACATGGTTAACGGGAATCGTCGGTAATACCGGGTCCTGGGCAAATACCGAAAAAGCAGCCGCCAATAACCACCACAAACTCTTACGCATCAAAAGCGTTCTCCATGACACAAAAACAGCGCGCATCATACTCGCCGATGGCTACACGCCGTTAAGTCAAAAACGGTATTCACCGGCGACAAAGAAACTATTGCGATCGTTAAAGCCAAATTCGGTCAGAACGTTGAAGTTACGCGTGATTTCGTACTGGGCGCCGATCAGCATATTCCATGGTGAAGTGAGTTTCTGTTTGACATCAAACTTGCCGTCGCCGTCTTTATTGACCGCGGCAATCAATGGCTGCAGCTGTGGCGGCATATGCAAATCGGCCAGGTTGCCTTTAAATTCCTGCTGCACATCCTGATACATACTGCCGACCCACACGCTGAGATGCGATGGGCCGGAAATCCCCTGAAGGTTGAAGCGATAGCCAACACGAGGTGACACTGTCACGGCAGAAATACTGCCGTCGAGAATATCGAAATCGGTGCGGGTGTAGTTTGTATCGACGAGGGCAAACCAGTTCTCATAGCCGCCAGCCAGCGTGAACCCGCCTCCCCAGGTGGTGCCTTTGAAATCAAGAACAAAATCGATATTTTGCAACTCGCCACTTTGATTAAGGTTATGCACTGCGCCGGCGATGATGCGATCCAGACCGCGGTATTGTGTCGGGTCGGCATCGACCGACACATTCGACACCGACGAACCGCGGGTATGGCCTAGAATTCCGTAGACATTAAGGAAGGGAAACACCCACATATCGAGACGCAGGTTCTCGGTTTTGCTCTTCTCCCGCGTGTGTCCGGCATCGATGGCGAACATGTCGCTGGGGATCGGATGGTTACCCAGCTTCAGACCGGAAAAGGTGATGCTGTCGACCATAATATCCTGGCGCATATTCATATAGCTGAGATTGACGCCAAACGGCAGCGGAATGGAATAACCGCGGGCGCGGGCTTCGTCGCCCCAGATGGGAAAGTAGCTATCACTGTCGTCACTTTCCGCCGCACAGGCATTCCACACGGCGCCAGAGGTCAACAACAGCGTCATGACGGTTATTTTCCATCTCATTTTTATTCGTACCTTTACAGTCCGGAACCCACATTAAAATAGACCGCCTGTTCGTGTTCGCTAAATGCGACATCGACGCCGGTAAATAAACCATACTGACGGGCGACCAGATAACGAAACCCGGAGCCCCACGCCACTTCGGTTTGCTGCCACAGCGACCCCGCCTCATCGCTCGCGCTGCCGATACCGACAAAACCTTGCAGGATCCAGCGCGGCGCAAATTGCCAGGCCAGTTGCGTCTGGGCGACAGCGGCATAATCGCCCTGATAGCGAAAACGCGAGATGCCGCGCAGTTCGATGTAAGGCCGGGCCATTGGCGTTAGATGCTTGTCATGATGAGTCAGCGACTGATAATTTGCCGCCAGCGCCAGGGTTAAGGTCGGCGCCAGCGGGATAAAGTATTTACCATCCAGCGACAACTGATTGTAATGATAGTCGCCGCCGAGAAGAGCGCGGTAAAAACGGTACTCGCCCTGCAGTGATAACCCTTTCTTAGGGTAGAAAAAATTATCAGTGGTGTCATATTCCGCCACCACGCCCAAGGCCGAAGAGGTGCTGTTTTCCCCCAGCACCCGCTGCCACACCTTGTTGATCAGCTGATTGTCCGCGGTCACATCGGTGTGCGCATAGAATTGCGAGGCGCCAAGAAAAACCGGTGAATTCCCCACGCGGAATAACAGCTTTTGTAAACCGCCAAAGCCTTTGGTATGGGTTTGCACCGCCACCTTTTTGTTAAAACCGGCAATGTCGCCCGAGTAGATATCGAGATTGACATTGGCGTAGCCCGCGCCAACCAGATAACGAATACTGTCATGATTCCAGGTATGACGATGCGCGGCGCCGATGAACCAGGTACCATTTTGCGTCCCACCACCGCCGAATCCGGTCAGCGCCGGTGGAATAAAACGATCGCCCTCGCGGGAGCCTTTACCATGCAGAAATAAACCAAACAGACCGCCGCCGTAGCCGATAGCCGGTTCGGTAATCATCACCGGCACCGGCAAAAAACCGTAGGGGTTATCCTGCAGATACTGGCTCATATCGAGCATGCCATCTTCAGGGTCGAACAATTGGGCGGCACGAGACGCGCCAGGCGCGAGAGCAAGCATCAGTAAAAGAGTAAGGCCTGCCAGCTTCATGCGGTCTCCAGCACTGACGCATTCATAAGGGAATATTAAGGGAATGAGCTAAAAATATATCGTAAGCCCTTGTTCTTCGCCAACTTACCCTCTCCTTACTTTGCTTATTTTTGGATAAAAAAGCGTGGTTAATCACACAAATTGATAAATGTTATTTATCGTTCTGGTTCATGACCATTAATAAGTGACAGTGTCACCATGTGCGATGGTTTTTAGTTCGCCGCCGTTGTAATCAAAAAGTGAATGACGTATAACATGTCGCAACCGAGGGGTGTCCCGTGAGGGCTGAGATGGCGTAAAAGCCGAACCCTTTGAACCTGATCTGGGTCATGCCAGCGAAGGGACGGGTCGGCATGTTCGCCAGTTTTCAGTTTTGCCTGTTCACACTTCTGCACGCCCGGATCTCCCCCTATTTTCAGGAGGTCCCATGATGATTCCCGCTTTTACCCAAGGTCTTTACGGTCGACTGCGCGAGCAGGCCGGTGGCGAATGGCAACGCTACGTGTCGCACCCTTTCCTCCAGCAATTAGCCGCGGGTACGCTGCCGCAGGCAGCCTTTCGTCATTATTTAACCCAGGATTATCTGTTCCTAATCCATTTCGCCCGCAGCTATGCCCTGCTGGTCAGCAAACTTCGCACGTTGCCGGAGATGCGCGCCGCCGCCGCCTCGATGAATGCCATCCTTGCTGAGCTACCGCTACATGTAGGCTATTGCGAGCAATGGGGGTTGAGCGAAGACGCTATGGCCCTGCAAAGCGAAGCGATGGAAACCATCAACTACACCCGCTACGTACTGGATATCGGCCACTCCGGCGACGCGTTGGATCTACTGGCGGCGCTGCTGCCCTGCGTCGCGGGCTATGCGGAGATCGGGCTTGGTCTGCTGCACAACCCACAAACCAACTTGCACGATAACCCCTACGCGCCGTGGATCCGCAATTACGGCGACGAGAGCTATCTTCACGGCGTCAACGCGGCGATCGACCTGCTGGAAACGCTCTGGCAACAGCGCGGCGCGGAATCCCGGTTAGCCGGACTGAGCGACATATTCACTACCGCTACCCGGCTGGAAGGTAATTTCTGGCAGATGGGACTGAACGCCGCCGGGCAGGACCAGGGGTGATGGCGCCAGGTATTCACATTCGCGATTTATGTCTGCGCTTTGGCACCCGGCCCCTCTTTCGCGATCTCTCCTTTGATATTGCCGCCGGGCAATGGGTATCGCTGCTGGGGGCCAGCGGCGCGGGCAAAACCAGCCTGTTGCGTATTATCGCCGGGCTGGCGGCGCCAACCCGCGGAACCGTCGTCGCCAGCGATGGCCTTCCTGTTACTACGCGATTGGCGTGGATGGGGCAAAAAGATCTGCTCTATCCGTGGCTTAACGTGCGGGAAAATGTCGCCCTCGGCGCCAGGCTGCGCGGTGAAAAGGCCGATAACGCGCGGGTAAACGAGCTTCTTGAGCTGGTCGGGCTCGCCTCCTGCGCTGATGAACGCCCGGCCGCGCTGTCCGGTGGGATGCGCCAGCGCGCGGCGTTGGCACGCACCCTCTATGAGGATCGCCCCATTGTGCTGATGGATGAACCGTTCTCCGCCCTCGATACGCTTACCCGTACGCGGATACAGACCCTGGCCGCACGCTTGCTCACCGGGCGTACCGTGGTGCTCATTACCCACGACCCGATGGAAGCCTGCCGCCTCAGCCATCGGCTGCTGGTGCTTTCGCCGACGGGCAGGATTGATGATAGTCATCATTTAAGCGGAATCCCGCCTCGCGCCCCGGATGATCCCGCGCTGCTGGCAAGCCAGGCGCAGCTGCTGCAGCAATTGATGAGGGCGAACGGATGAGGGGCAAGTTACTGCGCGGGTGCAGCGTATTTTGTGGCCTACTGTTGCTCTGGCAGTTGGCGAGCTACAGCGGCATTCCCACTTTTTTGTTGCCTTCTCCTGCGGCGGTCGCTGAAGCGCTGTGGAATAACCGTAGCTATCTGGCCAGCCATACCCTTGTCACCCTGAGCGAAATTCTCAGCGGAATGGCGCTCGGCGTCGCGCTCGGTATGGTGCTGGCGCTCTGTATGACCATGTCTCCGCGATTACAACGGTGGGTAATGCCGCTGGTACTGACCAGCCAGGCCATTCCGGTATTCGCCCTCGCCCCGCTGCTGGTACTGTGGTTTGGTTTTGGTATGAGCGCCAAGGTTATGATGGCGGTGCTGGTTATCTTCTTCCCCGTTACCTCGGCTTTCTTTGACGGTCTGCAACGGGTCAATCGCGACTATCTCGATCTGGCTCGTACCATGGGCGCCTCCTTTGGCGCTCAGTTGCGCCATGTTCGACTGATGGCGGCGCTACCCGCGCTCGGTTCCGGCCTGCGGATGGCCGCCGCCGTCGCCCCCATTGGCGCGATTATTGGCGAATGGGTCGGCTCCGCCGAGGGGCTTGGCTACGTAATGCTGAATGCCAATGCTCGCCTGCAAACCGATATCTGCTTCGCCGCATTGTTTATTTTAGTGCTGCTGACCATCGCGCTGTGGTTGGCGGTCGATGCCTTTTTGCACCGGCTGATCAATTGGTCGCCGGAATAACTTATCAACAGATAATAAGGAAGAGATATGCGTATACCTCTGTTGGCCGGCCTCACTCTGCTGGTTTGCGGCCAGGCATCGGCAAATGAAAAGCTGACCCTGGTACTGGACTGGTACATCAACCCGGATCATGCGCCTATTATGGTGGCGGAACAGATTGGCGCCTTTCGGGATGCCGGGCTGGATGTCAACATCATCCCCCCTTCCGACCCGGCGCTCCCTCCGCGCCTGGTTGCCGCTCGCCAGGCGGATTTAGCGATAACCTATCAACCGCAGGTTCACTTCTTCGCCGATGAAGGACTGCCGTTGATTCGCGTCGGGACGCTGATCCACTCGCCGCTGAATACCGTGATTGCGCTGGATCAGCGCATCAAATCTCCGGCCGATCTGCAAGGGAAAAAAGTGGGATACTCGGTGAGCGGTATTGAACAAGCGACGCTGGCCACCATGGCGCAGCACGCCAACATCGACCCTAACAGCATTAAACTGATCAACGTTAATTTCCAGCTCACCAGCGCTCTGCTGGCCGGCCAGGTCGATGCCGTTATCGGCGGTTATCGCAACATCGAAGCGCTGGAACTCAAACTGCAGGGCAAAAGACCGGTGGTCATGAATGTGGAAGACTATGGCGTGCCCGCTTACGACGAACTGGTGATCGTGGCAAACAAAGCCGAGGTCAACGCCCCTAAAATCAAAAAGTTTCTCGACGCATTACAGCAGGGAGTGAGCTATTTGCGCGCGCATCCGCAGCAAACCTGGCAGCGATTTGCCAAAGCGCATCCGGAACTCAATACCGAACTGAACCAGCAGGCGTGGTTGCAGAGTGTGCCGCTGTTCGCCACCGATCCGGCAGCGTTAGATAAGCCGCGCTACGACGCGTATGAACAATTTTTATATAACAATAAGTTGGTGAAAAAAGTAACACCTTTAGCAAATTATGCGATCGAACTGCGTTAAGTAACCATAAAACTGACGGAAGTATTTCCGTCAGTCATTCAGCGAAGCGGTAATAAAAATATATAGACTTTCTCACTAATAATTACACTTTCCATGGTTTTAAAAACAATCGAAATTTAGTTTTAAAATCAGCCAATTATATTGACATTCCTGTATGTAATAATCGCGTCAAAATAGCGCCTTAAATTAAAGATTGAATGCGGATTTAAAAAGCCATATATTGTGCGCGCTTTATGAATGCCGATTCAATTTTCTAAACCTTTTTATTCAACCAGAGTTCAAACGTAACGCTGGTTGTGGGAGTGATATGATGACGGATAAAGTCCGTATTGATACTTTAAGTGCAGATTTATTGGACGCGAACAACGAAACCTTTTTGGCTCGTCAGGCTGAATTCGAATCGAATGTCAGGAGTTACCCTCGCAAGTTACCGCTCGCTATCACCAAAGCCGAAGGCGTTTGGCTGACCGATGCGGATAACAAACAGTACCTGGACTGCCTCGCCGGCGCCGGGACCCTCGCGCTGGGCCATAACCACCCTGAAGTACTGCAGAGCATCCAAAGTGTCATTACCAGCGGCTTGCCGTTACATACCCTCGATCTGACAACACCGTTAAAAGATCGCTTCTCTGAATACCTGCTCTCTTGCCTACCGGGCGAAGGGAAAGATTATTGCCTGCAATTCACCGGTCCTTCCGGCGCTGACGCCGTTGAAGCCGCGCTGAAACTGGCGAAAAAATACACCGGTCGTACCGCAGTGATCAGCTTCTCCGGCGGCTATCACGGGATGACCCACGGCGCGCT
>OIFK01000094.1_pt1 | contig 68052 bp, 65 predicted proteins | sample 1582071 | NCBI WGS metagenome assembly OIFK01 (sample SAMN07501052, study PRJEB24779) | human gut metagenome | isolation source: stool | host: human infant | place: USA: Pittsburgh, PA | reverse complement strand
GATCTGGCGCAGGTAGGTGGTCCATGGAGATGTACTACTTTCAGATGCGTAAGATAACTTTTCCATAAGAGTCCTGTATCTCAATGTTATTTGTGTCGTGTAAAACCGTGGAATAGGTACAGCAGTAAAATCTGTGTGATGAATGTTATCACCAATTTTATAAACCAGTATTTGACGGCTATTCCGAATTTTACATTTTTGTTAGTTTTTTGGGGTTGCATTTGAATAAATAAGCACGACCAGGTGCCTGTATGTCATGCATGGATATGCATATTTTATGCAGATAAGTGAATATAGAAATAATTTTTTCATATTTTTCATTATCTTGATGATCCTCTAAAAGTGAATAAAATGATTCATGGTTGTATTGACTTTGTTGCTCGTCAGGGCCCAGCATTAGCTCACGCAATACACAAGGTATTAACCGTGAATTAACATATATCCATACAAATAAAATGGCTTATTTCAGTTGTGGTGAAAATATTTGTCATCGCAGCGGGACGTGTGCGCCCTGAAAACGGCTAAAGGGAAATTGTTAAATTCGACTATTCACGATTGGCCAATTTATGCCGCCGATCCTCGTTCCGGAGAATTGTTATGTCAGGCAGTATCACTCGCGAAGATTTTGATGCTTATATGGTTCCGTGTTTCGCTCCCGCGCCGTTTATCCCGGTGAAAGCGGCGGGCTCCCGCGTCTGGGACCAGCAGGGTAAAGAGTACATTGACGTGGCTGGCGGCATTGCGGTTAACGCGCTGGGTCACGCTAACCCGGCCCTGGCCGCGGCGCTGAAAGCGCAGCTGGATAAGCTGTGGCACATCGGCAACGGCTATACCAACGAACCGGTGCTGCAGCTGGCGAAAACCCTGGTGGAGTCGACCTTCGCCGATAAAATTTTCTTCTGTAACTCCGGTGCTGAAGCCAACGAAGCCGCGCTGAAGCTGGCGCGCAAGTATGCGCACGACAAATTCGGCGCTGATAAGAGCGAAATTATCGCCTTCAAAAACTCTTTCCATGGCCGCACCCTGTTTACCGTAACCGTAGGGGGGCAGCCGAAATACTCCAGCGACTATGCGCCATTACCGCAGGACATCACCCATCTGCCGTATAACGATATCGACGCGGTGAAAGCGGCGTTCTCTTCCCGCACCTGCGCTGTCATCGTCGAGCCGATTATCGGCGAAGGCGGCGTCATGCCAGCGGATCCGCAATTCCTGCAGGCACTGCGCGAGCTGTGTGATGAGCATGAAGCGACGCTGATTTTTGATGAAGTGCAGACCGGCGCCGGGCGTACCGGCCAACTGTATGCTTACCAGCATTACAACGTGGTTCCGGATATTCTCACCAGCGCGAAAGGGCTGGGCGGCGGCTTCCCAATTGGCGCGATGCTGGCGAAAGAGGCCTGGGCGCAGGTGTTCCAGCCGGGTACTCACGGCACGACTTTCGGCGGCAACCCGCTGGCGGCGACCGTCGCTAATAGCGTGCTGGCGCAAATGGATAGCGCGCTGCTGGCGGGCGTGGGCGAACGCCATACCCTTATCGTCGATAAACTCAATGCGCTGAACGCCAAATATGATCTCTTTAGCGCCGTGCGTGGGATGGGGCTGCTGATTGGCGCCGAACTGGCAAGCCATCTGCGCGGCAAAGCCAAAACGCTGACCAATCTGGCGGCGGAAGAGGGACTGATCGCGCTGATAGCCGGGCCGGACGTACTGCGTTTCGCCCCGGCGCTCAATATTCCCCTGGCGGATATTGATGAAGCCTTCGTGCGCCTTGAGCGCGCCGTCGCCCGCTTAACCAGCTAATCCGGGAGACGGCCTATGATGTTATTTCGTCCCGTACGGGAAAACGACCTCGACGATATTGTCCGCCTGGCCTCCCGGGCGGGCGTGGGAATGACCTCGCTGCCCAATGATGCCGTGCGCCTCGCCGCACGGATCAAACGCAGCGTGGAGACCTTTGCCGGCAAGCTGACGCGCGGCGAACAGGGGTTTCTGTTTGTTCTGGAAGATACCGAACTGAGCCGGGTTGTCGGCGTCAGCGCCATTGAGGTCGCGGTGGGGCTCGACGAACCGTTCTACAATTTTCGTATTCAGAAAACGGTACGGGCATCCAAAGAGCTTGGGGTTTACAAGCATCAGGATTTGCTCAATTTAAGCTACGACCATACCGGCCACAGCGAACTCTGTACCCTGTTTCTGGACCCTGAGTACCAGAAGAACCGCAATGGCCTGCTGCTTTCCAAGGCGCGGTTTGTCTTTATTGCCGCGTTCCGCGAGTGGTTTTCACCGCATCTGTTCGCCGAGCTGCGCGGGCGCAGCGACGAGCAGGGTAATTCGCCGTTCTGGGATGCGTTGGGGCACCACTTTTTCGATATTCCTTTCGCCGATGCCGACCGCCTCACCGGTACAGGGATGAAAACCTTTATCGCCGAATTGATGCCGGCTTACCCGATTTACATCTCGCTGCTGCCGGATGATGCCCGCGAGGTGATAGGCCAGGTTCATGCTAATACCGCGCCGGCGCGGGCTATTCTCGAAAAAGAGGGGTTTAGCTGGCGCGGGTCCGTCGACATCTTCGATGCCGGCCCGGTACTGGAAGCAGAAACCGATAATATTCGCGCCATCAGAGAGAGCTACTCGCTGCCGGCGCTGCAACTCATGACGCCGCAGGCGACGCCAACCATCGTCGCCAACGGACAGTTTGATAATTTCCGCGCGGTGCTCATCGCGCAAGAGACGCCGGGAGCGCTCGATCAGCAGGCGCTGGATGCCCTGCAGGTCAATGCCACCGACCGGGTTCACGCGGTGACACTCAATCCAGAGGAAAACAGATCATGGCGGTAAACGCACAGTTTATAGCAGGTAAGTGGCAGCAGGGCGCAGGCGCGCCATTAACCAAACTGGCGCCGGAAGACCAGTCTATTTTATGGCAGGCGAGCAGCGCCGGCGCGGCCGATGTGCAGGCCGCCTGTACTGCCGCGCGCGAGGCGTTTTATGGCTGGTCGCATCGCCCATTAAGCGAACGCATTGCCGTGGTTCAGCGTTTCGCTGCACTGCTGGAAGAGAATAAAGAGGCGCTGGCGACGTTAATTTCCCGTGAAACCAGCAAGCCGCTGTGGGAAACCCGTACTGAAGTACAGGCGATGATCGGCAAGGCCGGGATTTCCATTGATGCCTACGCCGAACGTACCGGTTATCGCGAGTCCGCTATGCCGGACGGCAAAGCGCTGCTGCGCCATAAGCCGCACGGCGTGATGGCGGTGTTTGGCCCTTACAACTTCCCGGGGCATCTGCCGAATGGCCATATTATCCCGGCGCTGATCGCCGGTAACACCGTGGTATTTAAACCGAGCGAATTGACGCCGGCGACCGCGGAACTCACCGTTCAGCTATGGCAGCAGGCCGGGATCCCGGACGGGGTGCTGAACCTGGTGCAGGGGGCGAAAGATACCGGCCAGGCGCTGCTGGAAAACCGCGATATCGACGGGGTGCTGTTTACCGGGAGTGCCGCCGCTGGCTTCCATTTCCACCGCTACCTCGGCGGCCAGCCGGAGAAAATGTTGGCGCTGGAGATGGGCGGCAATAACTCGCTGATCGTGGCCGACGTTGTCGATAGCGTTGCGGCGCTGAACGTGATTATTCAATCGGCCTTTATCTCCGCCGGGCAGCGCTGCACCTGCGCGCGTCGTTTACTGATACCGCGCGGCGAACAGGGCGATGCGCTACTTGAACAGCTGATTGCTGCCAGCCGGCAGATCCGCGCCGGTAAATGGGACGCCGATCCGCAGCCGTTTATGGGCGGGGTGATTTCGCAAACCGCCGCGCAGGGCATGCTGGCGGCGCAGGCGAAGCTGGAAGCGCTGGGCGGCAAAGTGCTGCTGCGCATGAGCCAGCCTGATCCGCGCTCAACCGTGCTGACGCCGGGAATTATCGATGTTACCGGGATCGCGGTGCCGGATGAAGAGTACTTCGGCCCGCTGCTGACCGTGATTCGTTATGACCAGTTCGATGAGGCGATCGCGATCGCCAATAACACCCGCTACGGTCTGGCGGTGGGGCTGATTTCCGCCGACCCGGCGCTGTTCGACAAGCTGGCCGATGAAGCGCGCGCCGGGATTGTTAACTGGAACAAACCGCTCACCGGAGCCTCCAGCAAAGCGCCATTCGGCGGTGTCGGCGCCTCCGGCAACCATCGCGCCTCGGCGTGGTATGCCGCCGATTATTGCGCCTGGCCGATGGCTTCTCTGGTCAGCGAAACGCTGACGCTGCCGGCGACGACGTCGCCAGGTCTGCCATTCTGATAACCGTTTTTGTGAGGACACTATGTCTGGATTTGAAGCGAATTTTGACGGCCTGGTGGGGCCAACGCACCACTACGCCGGGTTGTCGGTAGGCAACGAAGCGTCACAAAACAACCGCGACGGTTTATCTAACCCGAAGAAGGCGGCGCTGCAGGGACTTTATAAGATGAAGACCCTGGCCGATCGTGGCTTTGTTCAGGGCATTCTGCCGCCGCAGCCGCGGCCAAATATGACGATGCTGCGCAGTATTGGTTTTCAGGGTAGCGACGAGCAGGTTATCCAGCGTGCGGCTAAAGAGGCCCCGCAGCTATTGTCGGCCTTTAGCTCCGCTTCCTCGATGTGGACCGCCAACGCCGCCACCGTGTCGCCGTCGGCCGATAGCGCTGATGGAAAAGTGCATTTTACGGTGGCGAACCTCAACAATAAGCTGCACCGCATGCAGGAAGCGCCGATCACCTCGGCCATCCTCAGGGCCACCTTCGCCGATGAGCGCTACTTTGCGCATCACGCGGCGCTACCGCAGCATGGCGATTTAGGTGATGAAGGGGCCGCTAACCATAACCGTTTCTGCGGGGATTATGACCGCCAGGGCGTGCAGTTTTTTGTCTACGGTAAGCGCGCCAGCGGCGGTGTTACGCCAGCAAAATACCCCGCACGCCAGACGCTGGAGGCCAGCGAAGCGGTGGCGCGTCTGCATCAGCTCGACCCGCAGTACACCGTATTCGCTCAGCAAAATCCGCAGGCTATCGACCATGGCGTATTCCACAATGATGTTATCGCCGTCAGCAACCGCCACGTGCTGTTCCATCATCAGCACGCCTTCCTGCAGCAGCGGGAGGTGCTGGCAACGCTGAAGGAGAGCAACGCCAGGCTGAATATTCCATTCACCAGTGTTGAAGTCCCTGACGAACAGGTTAGCCTCGATGACGCGGTGGCCTCTTATCTGTTCAACAGCCAGTTACTGAGCAAAGCCGATGGCAAAATGTTGATCGTGGTGCCGGAAGAGTGCCGTCAGCGTGAAAACGTCTGGCGTTATCTCTCCGCTCTTGCCGCCGATAGCGCATCGCCTATCGATGAAGTGGCGGCATTCGATCTACGTGAAAGCATGCGCAACGGCGGCGGCCCGGCCTGTTTACGTCTGCGGGTGGTGCTTAACGATGCCGAGCGCGCGGCGGTCAACGCTCACAGCCTGATGAATGACGAACGCTACCGGCAGCTGACCGCGTGGGTTGAAAAGCATTATCGCGACCGCCTGCATGCCAGCGACCTCGCCGACCCGCAGCTGCTGCGCGAGGTTTATCAGGCACTGGATGAGCTGACGCAGATTTTACATCTGGGCGCGATTTATGACTTTCAGCGATAAGGGGCCGGGAATGGAACAAAACGTCAACGATTTACTGCATTGTAAACTGCAGACATGGACCTTTCCGCCGACTATCGAAGCCAGTTGGTTAGGCGATGGCATTCTGCAACTGCTGCCAAAAACGTCATGGCGACAGGCGACGGTGCTTTCTGCCGGGGTGCACGGTAACGAAACCGCGCCGATTGAAATGTTGCTGCAGATCCTGCAGGGATTAAGCCTGGGCGAGCAGCCGCTGACCCACGCGCTGCTGGTGGTGTTCGGCAATCTGCCCGCCATTCGCGCCGGCCGTCGCTATCTGCATAACGATCTCAACCGGCTGTTTGGCGGCCGCCATCTGGCGGCGATGCCGGGTAACGAGTCGCGTCGCGCTTTTGAACTGGAGATGGCCGTACAGGCCTTCTTCCGTAGCGCCGATGTTCACGGCAAGGTGCCGCGCACGCATCTCGATCTGCATACCGCCATTCGCGGGTCAAAATATCGGCAGTTCGCGCTGCTCCCCGCTCATGATGGCGACTACAGCGCGGATTTTTATCAGCTGTTGCAGGCCAGCGGTATGGACGCCATCGTGCGCCATACCGAACCGGGCGGCACCTTTACCCACTTCACCAGCGAGAAGTTCGGCGCGCAAAGCGCCACGCTGGAACTGGGGAAAGTGATGCCATTCGGTGAAAATGATTTGCGCTTGTTTGCCGCCACCGAACTGGCGATCGGCGCGCTGATCGCCGACGGCATCATGCCGCCGCGGAGCAAAGCGCCGGTCGAATACTTTGTGGTGCAGCAGAGCATCATCAAGAGCGAGAACGGTTTTACCCTTAATCTCGACCCGAAAATTGAAAACTTTACCGCGCTGCCGGCAGGCTATGAAATCGCCCGTCAGGCACAGAAAACCTGGGTGGTCAATGCTGACGCCCCCTACATCCTGTTTCCGAATGCGGGCGTCGCCGCCGGTCAACGCGCCGGGCTGTTGCTGACCGCTACCGCGCCAAGCCTTTCCATGCCTGCTTGAAGGAATCAACATGACTGAACATCAACGAGAGGGGCTGGTTCATCCTGCCACCGACGGGGAGTGCCCGTCGCAGCTCAAACGCGGCCTTGGCGCCCGGCACATTCAGATGATTGCGCTGGGCGGCGCTATCGGCACCGGACTGTTTATGGGGGCGGGCAGAAACATCGCCGTCGCCGGAACATCCATTCTGCTTATCTATCTACTGGTAGGTTTCTTTACCTATATGGTGATGCGGGCGATGGGGGAGCTGTTGCTGACCCGCCTGGATTACCGTTCGTTTGCGGATTTCGTCGGCGACTATCTTGGCCCGCAGGCCAGTTTCTATCTGGGCTGGACCTACTGGCTTAGCTGGGTGGTGACCTGTATCGCCGACGTGGTGGTTTGCGGCAGCTATATGCAGTACTGGTTTCCGGAGATGTCGGCATGGATGCCCGCGTTGAGTACGCTTGGGATCCTGTTCTTGTTTAATTTGTTGTCGGTAAAAATGTTCGGCGAGGCCGAATTCTGGTTTGCGCTGATTAAGGTCATCACCATTATCGCGCTGATTTTAACCGGCGCGTGGATGATTGCTATCGGCTGGACTTCGCCGGACGGCGTGAAGGCTTCGTTAGGCCATATCACCGACCCGACGGCCTTTATGCCGCACGGGGTGACCGGTTTCTTCGCCGGTTTCCAGATAGCGATCTTCTCCTTCACCGGTATTGAGCTGCTCGGCACCATGACGGCGGAAACACGCGATCCTGAGCGCATCCTGCCGAAGGCGATTAACGCGCTGCCGCTGCGCATCATTATTTTCTATCTGCTGTCGATGGTGGTGATTATTGCCGTGGCTTCATGGCCGGGCGTCTCGCCGGATGCCAGTCCGTTCGTGACCCTGTTCGCCAAGGCCGGGCTGCCTGCCGCCGCGGCGGTGATAAACTTTGTCGCCTTGACGTCGGCAATGTCATCGGCGAACAGCGGCGTTTATTCCAGTACCCGCATGCTGTACGGCCTGTCGGTGGAAAAACATGCGCACTGGCAGTTCCGTATACTATCGCGTAATACTCGCATTCCGGTACGTAGCCTGCTGTTCTCCTGCTTCTGCATGCTAAGCGGTACGTTACTGCTGTTCCTGGTGCCAAATGTGATGACGTTGTTCACCATCGTTTCAACGCTGGCGGCGGTCATGGTGGTTTTCAGCTGGGGTATGATCCTCGTGGCGTACCTGGTGTATCGCCATAAACGCCCGGACCTGCACGCGCGGTCGAAATTCAAAATGCCGGCGGGAGTGGTGATGTGCTGGCTGAGCCTGCTGTTTTTCGCCTTCTCAATCTTCATTATGATTTTCGACCCGGATACGCTGCTGGCGCTGATGGCCTCGCCGCTGTGGTTTATCGCGCTATGGTGCTTCTGGAAAGTGAAACAGAAGCGCGAAGGGCAACTGGCATTGGATAACGCCAGCGCCTGATGATACCCGGCAGCTGAAGCGTGGCTGCCGGATTTTCCTTTTCGCCGTAGCGCGGTTTATGATGTCGCCCGACACTTCATTGTTGGATCAGGACAGAAGAAGGAAAGGGTATGACAGAGCATTTCCCGGCGCTTTCACACGACACGTTAGCGGCGGCCAATCTCATCGGAGACTGGTTGGCGCAGGATGATTTGCCGCAGAATGCGCAGCCGCAGATTGCGGTGTTGGCCGGTAACGCGGTGATCCCGACCATTGACGCCGCCTGTCGGCTCGCGGCTCAGAGGCAGATTCCACTATTGATAAGCGGCGGTATTGGTCATTCGACGACCTTTCTTTACGACGCCGTACAAAAGCATCCGCACTATCAGGCGCTGCAGGTAGAGGGGCGTCCGGAATCGCATATCCTGGCGGACATCGCCGAACAATTCTGGCAAATTCCGCGCGATCGCATCGTGGTGGAGGACCGTTCAACCAACTGCGGCGAAAACGCGTGGTTTACCCGCCGGTTACTGGAAGAGCGTGGACTGGATCATACCTCTGGCGTGGTGATTCAGGATCCGACGATGCAGCGTCGGACGATGGCGACGTTTGCCCGCGTCTGGCTGGAGGCACCGGTGAAGCCGCAGTGGTGGAGCTATCCTGGTTGTTCGCCGCGGCTTGAAAACAGCGCTGCTGGCCTGAGATTCAGCGGAGACGATAGTGGATTGTGGCCGGTGGGGCGTTATCTGGCGCTGCTGCTTGGCGAGCTGCCGCGTCTGCTGGACAACGCGCAGGGTTATGGCCCCAACGGTAAAGGGTTTATTACCCACGTCGATTTCCCACGTGATGTTAGCGCGGCGTGGCAATGCTTGCGTGAAGATAAGCTTTTGAGCGAGGCGCTGAACGCCAGAACGCTGGGGTAGGGAGAAAGGCGGATAGCCGCAGCTATCCGCTGGTTCCTGAGTTTACTTCGCGAATTTATCCAGTACGCGGACAAGCTGGGTAACAAAGCCGTACTCGTTATCGTACCAGGCCACGGTTTTCACGAGCTGTACGCCGCCGGCTTCCATGATCTCCAGTTGAGTCGCATCATAGATTGAGCCGAAATGGCTGCCAATAATGTCGGAGGAGACAATTTCCTCTTCGGTGTAGCCAAAAGATTCATTGTTCGCCGCCGCATTTTTCATGGCCTGATTAACCTCTTCAGCGGTGACTTTCTTCGCCAATACGGAAACCAGTTCCGTCACTGAGCCGGTTTTAGTCGGCACGCGCTGAGCGTGACCTTTCAGTTTCCCGCTGAGTTCCGGAATCACCAGACCAATGGCTTTTGCCGCGCCGGTGGTGTGCGGAATAATGTTTTCCGCTGCCGCTCGCGAGGCGCGCAGGTCTTTGCCACGCGGCCCGTCCACCAGCGATTGCGTACCGGTATAAGCGTGAATAGTGGTCATGGTGCCCACGGTAATGCCGAAAGCATCGTTGAGCACTTTAGCCATTGGCGCCAGACAGTTGGTGGTGCAGGATGCAACCGAAATGATGGTGTCATCCGGGTTCATGGTGTCGTCGTTGACGTGATAAACGATGGTTTTCATCTCGCCGGCAGGGGCGGAAATCAGCACTTTCTTCGCGCCGGCGGTCAGGTGTGCCTGCGATTTTTCCGCCGACGTATAGAAACCGGTACATTCAACAATCACCTCAGCGCCTGCGGCTTTCCACGGAATATGCTGAGCCTCTTTTTCCGCATAAACGGTGATTTTTTTACCATTAACGATCAGCGCATCTTCTGTAAAATCAACGCTCCATGGGAAAGGACCGTAGTTAGAGTCATGTTTAAGCAGGTAGGCTAAGACTTTCGGTGAGGTGAGATCGTTGATGGCCACGACCTCCAGCGGGCTATTTACTTCTAACAGGCGGCGAAGTACTAAACGTCCTATACGACCAAATCCATTAATCCCAAGTTTGCTCATGGATATTCTCCTGGTGGTGAAGTTGATACGTTAAAACTTCTTCAGGCAGAGCGGGGAGAGTAAACTATTTACTTTCAGCGGCTTAACAGTTCACCTGCGGTGTTTCTATTGCTAAGTTACCTGCCTGAAGCGTCTTCAGTAACTGTCACATGTAGCCTGATGGTGCGAAGGAAGTATAACGCCGACGGCTTCATTATGCGGCTTTAAATGGTAAACATTATCTACATATTCTGGCGGAGCCTGGACAGGCGGCTATCCCTGTATGGGCGCGTATGCGGTTGAATAATGAACACAAAGCAGAATGGCAGGAGTGGCGGGGCCTGCAGTGAGTTATCCACAATCTATGCGATCTGATACCGACTCGTTTTGTGGATAACCTCAAATCTTTCGGGATACTTAATTCACTCTGCGTTATAAGTTTGCGCTATACATCACGATAATCAATGTCTTCACTCGGTACCCTTAATATAAGAATACTTAAACAAGGGGAATAGCATACCAATGAAAAAGAGCATTGCACTGACGATGGTGACGCTGGCCTGCCTGGCGGCTAACGTCCAGGCAGCAGAGAAACTTGCTGGTAATGAAATACTTGCCGTACAGAAAGGCGGGGTGCCGGATAAAGTCTATACCCAGCATCAGCCGAAATTACGTATAGCAACCTATAATATCGGCAAGAATGAAGCGTCTGATAATGTGGCCGATTTTACGGCACTTAATTCAGCGATTAAAAAAATTAACGCCGATATTATTGCCGTCCCGGAAGTCGATAACAAAACTCAGCGCAGCCAGAAAATCGATCAGCTTAAGACGATTGCCGATGCTAACAATATGCATTATGCCTTTGGTAAAGCGTTGGATTTCGACGGTGGCGAATACGGACTGGGGCTGCTGTCAAAATATAAAATCCTGCATTCTCAGGTGGTGAAGCTGCCGTCAGGCAATGCGGAACAGCGCGTGGCGCTACTGGCGCAGGTTGATGTACCGGGTTTTGATTCCGCGCCGATTATTATGGTGACCCATCTCGACTGGCAAAAAGATCCCACCATGCGTACCGAGCAGGCTCGCTATCTTCTCGATTTGAGTATTGGCGATGCGGCGTCTGATTTTAAAGATATCGCCTCTTCAATTAAGATCCTGGCTGGCGATTTCAATTCAACCCGTGAAGAACAGCCGGTGAAAGAGATCGGTTATTTCTTTAACGAAGTGTCGAAGCAGGGGACGGATACGCGTAGCTGGCCTGCCGTTAACCCGGCTATTGATATCGACCACATTTTCACCTTCAAAGGACAAAAGTGGGATGTGAAGAAGCTGGAGATTCCGCATAACTCGCCGGAATTTAACTGGTCAGCGGCCAGTGACCATCTGCCGGTCATTGCTGAACTGCAACTCACCGAGCAGTAACATTGCCCAGGGCTCTTTGCAAAAGAGTCCTGATGCTATTCAATTCGCGCTAACGCAGTTTTTTAAGCCTCGGTAAAGGTTAATGAAAATTTAAGGGAAGGCGGTTATGTTAACAACATCACACTTCCATTAAGGTTTATTCATGCGCGATAAATATTCTGGCCTGCAGATAGGAATTCACTGGCTGGTCTTTTTACTGGTTGTCGTCGCCTACGCGGCGATGGAACTGCGCGGTTTCTTCCCGCGCAGCGACCGTCCGGTGATAAACATGATCCATGTCTCCTGCGGCATTTCCATTTTTGTCTTGATGATTGCACGACTGCTGGTGCGCCTGAAGTCTCCGGCGCCGCCGATTGTTCCTAAACCCTCGCCGATGATGACCGGTTTCGCCCATCTTGGCCATCTGGTGATATATCTGCTGTTTATCGCGCTACCGGCGATTGGCATGGTAATGATGTATTACCGCGGTAACCCGTGGTTTGCTTTCGGCCTGACGATGCCCTTTGCGGCGCAAAGCAACTTCGCTTTGGTCGACAGCCTTAAGGGTCTGCACGTCTTACTTGCCAATATCGGCTATTTCGTGATTGGCCTGCACGCGCTGGCGGCGCTGCTGCATCACTATTTATGGAAAGATAATACGCTGCTGCGCATGATGCCGCGCAAGCGCTGAGTATCACGCCCGGCACTCCTGAACCCGCCCACCGGCGGGTTTTTTGTTTCCGTAACTCGCCAATAAATGATTCATGAAATGTTACTTATGCTGCAAATTTGTATCAATAGTGTAAATAAAAATGTCTAATTGAAATGAAAGGTTCTATAAGATTCTGAGTGCGGTGGATTGAATCCAGCCGGGAGGCCGTCGAAACGACACCCAGCCACGTTCAGCGGTATCCGCAGCGTCATTGGCTAAAACGCCTGCATTTTCAATACCGATGAGCAAAAGGAAAACCTGACATGACCGATAATATACCGGCCACTTCCCCTCCTGTCGCCGATGCGGGGGGCGCTGAACGCTTGAGCCCGCGCGAACAGGTGGTGATCAATAAATTGTTCCGTCGCTTAATTCCTTTTCTGTTTCTGCTTTTTATCTTTTCATTTCTTGATCGTATCAATATCGGCTTTGCCGGGCTCACCATGAGCCAGGATTTGGGACTGAGTAGCACCATGTTCGGCCTCGCGACGACGTTGTTCTATGCGATGTACGTCATCTTTGGTATTCCCAGTAACATCATGCTGGGGATCGTTGGCGCGCGCCGCTGGATTGCGAGCATTATGGTGGTGTGGGGAATCGCATCGACAGCGACCATGTTTGCGACCGGGCCAAACAGCCTGTATCTGCTGCGCATGCTGGTGGGGATTGCCGAAGCCGGCTTTCTTCCAGGGCTTCTACTCTATTTAACCTACTGGTTTCCGGCGTACTACCGGGCGCGCGCCAATGCGTTGTTTATGATTGCCATGCCGGTGACGATGGCGTTGGGCTCGCTGGTCTCCGGCTATATCCTCAGTATGGATGGCATGCTGACGCTTAAAGGCTGGCAGTGGTTATTCCTGCTGGAAGGATTCCCATCGGTGTTGTTGGGGGCGGTAGTCTGGTTCTATCTTGACGACAGTCCGCAAAAGGCCAAATGGCTCACCGATGATGACAAACGTTGCCTTAGCGAGATGATGGAGAGGGACAAACTAAGACTGGTGCAACCGAACGGTAGCGCCAGCCTGAGCGCCCTGCAGCAGGGGAAAGGCAGCCTCTGGCGCGACGTCTTCACCCCGGTGGTGTTGATGTATACGCTGGCCTATTTCTTTCTCTGTAATACCTTAAGCGCGCTCAGCGTCTGGACGCCGCTGATCCTCAAAAGCTTTAACCAGGGCAGCAGCAATATCGCCATCGGCTTGCTTAGCGCCGTACCACATATCTGTACCATTGTGGCGATGATCTGGTGGAGTAAACGTTCTGACCGCTTACAGGAACGTAAGCTGCACACGTTATTGCCCTATCTGTTTGCCGCCGCGGGCTGGATGCTGGCGGCGCACGGGGCAAATAGCGTGATGCAACTGTTGGGGGTAATTATGGCCTCGGCAGGGGCCTATGCGGCGATGGTGATTTTCTGGACCACGCCAGATCAGTCCATCAGCCTGCGCTCACGAGCGATCGGCATTGCGGTGATTAACGCGACGGGTAATATGGGATCGGCCATGAGTCCGCTGTTATTCGGCTGGCTGAAGGATTTAACCGGCAGCTTTAACGCCGGCTTTTACCTCGTGGCCGGGTTCCTGGTATTGGGGGCGCTGGTGGTATCGCGCATCCCGATGAAGGCCAGCCGTCCACGAGCGACGCCATAAAAAAGATTAAGGAGTAGTGATGAGAGTGAGACGCGCGGTACCCGATGAAGCCCCTGCGTTGTGGAACATCCGTAATCAGGCGATTCGCCATGGCTGTCGTCAAAGCTATGGCGCTGAAGTGATTCACGCCTGGACGCCGGAACTGATGCCCGAAGGGTATCGTCACGCCGTTGCCGATAATCCGTTTTATATCGTGGAAAATAGGCTGGGCCAACCCGTCGCTACCGGCTATCTCGATATTGAGTCCTTAAGCGTGGAAGCGATCTTTACGCTGCCGGAGTGGGGCGGGCAGGGATGCGCGGATTTGATCATGAGGGCGGTTATTGCCGAAGCTCGCCGACGGGGGCTCGAAACCATTACGCTTGAGGCGACCCCCAATGCGGCGGGCTTTTATCTACGCCATGGCTTTGTTTCACATGGTGAAAAGAGTCATTATTCGAAAATGGCCAACGCCGAGCTACGCTGTATAGCCATGAGCCTCACTCTCGATTAACGGTAAACTTGCGCCGCTATGCTATGGTTGTTAGCGGCGTTTCAATTTGCCACTTTAGTTAAATAAATATAGTATACCCCCCTATATGATATGGAGGGCCTCTCGTGCCACATTCACCAGAAGACAAGAAGCGTGCGCTTAGCCGCGTACGCCGTATTCGCGGGCAGGTTGAAGCGCTGGAACGTGCGCTGGAGTCCGGCGAACCCTGCATGACTATCCTGCAACAGATTGCCTCCATTCGCGGCGCCGCCAACGGTTTGATGGGCGAGCTGGTGGAGATGCATCTGCAGGATGAACTGGTTAGCGGCGATACCACCCCGGACCAACGCGCCGCCCGCATGGCGGAAGTCGGTCACCTGCTACGATCCTATTTAAAGTAAAATCACGACGAGGAATGGACAGTATGAAATCACGTGCAGCAGTTGCCTTTGGCCCCGGCCAGCCGTTAAAAATCGTGGAGATTGACGTCGCGCCGCCAAAGAAAGGCGAAGTCCTGGTCAAAATCACCCACACCGGTGTTTGCCACACCGATGCTTTTACTCTCTCTGGCGACGACCCGGAAGGCGTGTTCCCGGCGGTTTTGGGCCATGAAGGCGGCGGTATCGTCGTTGAAGTCGGCGAGGGCGTGACCAGCCTGAAACCTGGCGATCACGTTATTCCGCTGTATACCGCCGAGTGCGGCGAATGCAAATTCTGCAAGTCTGGCAAAACTAACCTCTGCCAGGCGGTTCGCGCCACCCAGGGGAAAGGTTTGATGCCGGATGGCACCACGCGATTTTCCTATAACGGCGAGCCGATTTATCACTATATGGGCACCAGCACCTTCAGCGAATACACCGTCTGTGCTGAGATTTCGCTGGCAAAAGTTAACCCGCAGGCGCCGCTGGAAAAAGTATGTCTGTTGGGCTGTGGCGTGACCACCGGTATCGGCGCGGTGCATAACACGGCGAAGGTAAAAGAGGGCGACAGCGTCGCTGTCTTCGGGCTGGGCGGTATTGGCCTGGCGGTGATTCAGGGGGCGGTACAGGCGAAGGCCGGACGCATTCTGGCGGTCGACACTAATCCGGATAAATTCACCCTCGCCAGGGAGATGGGCGCTACCGACTTCATCAATCCGAATGACTACGACAAACCGATTCAGGACGTGATTGTCGAGCTAACCGACGGCGGCGTTGATTTCAGTTTCGAATGTATTGGCAACGTCAACGTCATGCGCGCGGCGCTGGAGTGCTGCCACAAAGGTTGGGGTGAGAGCGTCATCATCGGTGTGGCGGGCGCCGGCCAGGAAATTAAAACCCGTCCGTTCCAGTTGGTCACCGGCCGGGTATGGCGTGGTTCCGCCTTCGGCGGCGTCAAAGGGCGTAGCCAGCTGCCGGGGATGGTTGAAGACGCGATGGCGGGTAAGATTCGCCTCGATCCGTTTATCACCCACCGGTTACCGCTCGACCAGATCAACGAAGCCTTCGATCTGATGCATGAAGGTAAATCGATTCGTACGGTTATTCACTTCGGTGATAACTAAGTATTGCTGATAGCGAAACCCGGGCTATTTATCGCCCGGGTTGACTTCAGGTTATGTTAATACTTGCGCCAGTGTTCATAGCCGGATTGCCATCGTTTCTGCTCCCGCCGTTCTCTCTCACGCTGAATATCGGACTTTTGATCTTCCCAGATTGGACAATCCGGGCCGTTTGCCACTTCGCAGGGTACCGAGATATCGTTTAACGGATTGACCTTTTTCTCTTCCCACAACGTTGGGTCGCGTAAATCCACTTCTGGCGCTTTCAGCGCCTGGGCCGAGGCTGTCGCTATCAGTAAAAAAGCGCCAAACATCAGGCGGCGGGAGGCTCCTTTCATCTTTATCCTTATGATGTTTTATTGATAACCATTCGCAATAATAACATAGCGTAATAAAACATTAACAGCAGGATTCAGGGCGAATTTTACAGTTCAAATGGCGGGATCATGCTCAGCATGAATTCCCCTGGCTCGGTGGAAAATGCTTCGACGGTTACGCCGTCTTTATCAGTTATACCCTTAAACACTTTGCCGTCTGGCGTCGTGATTTGATAAGGGAAATAGGGCATAGGCTTGCCGGTGTCAGGATCCTTCAGCACATAGTCATGGCGATAAAGTTGCTTAGGTTCGTCGTGGATACAGCCCTGTAGTAGTAAGGCAAAAATCATCGCACTTGCGCCCTTCATTATAGACATGAGTTCCTTCTCCTTGATTGTCCTCGGGATAAAATCTGCCATCCATAGTAACAAATGCAGGTGATCTGACATCTAAATGAAATCTGAAACAGGAAAAGTAAAAGGCCCCGTGGTGAACGGGGCCTGTGTTTTACTGCTTATCCGCTAAAGCGTAAGCGATGATGTAATCGCCGCGATCCGGAGACTGGCGCGCGCCGCCGGCGTTGATAACGATGTACTGCTTACCGGTTTTCGGTGAAACGTAGGTCATCGGGCCGGATTGGCTGCCCACCGGCAGGCGAGATTTCCAAATCTCTTTGCCGTTGGCGGTATCAAAGGCGCGCAGATAGAAATCCTGGGTGCCGGCGAAGAACAGCAGGCCAGACTGGGTAGACAGCGAAGCTCCCAGCGTTGGCATGCCGATAGGGATCGGCATATGCATGCGGATACCCAGCGGACCGGTATCTTCTACCGTACCTACCGGAACCTGCCAGACCAGCTTACCGCTTTTCAGATCAACCGCCGACATGGTACCGAACGGCGGCTTCTGGCAGGGGATGCCCAGCGGCGACAGGAAACGCTCGCGCATTGCGCCATACGGCGTACCTTCCATCGGTACGATACCCATTTCGATACCGCTGGCATCTTTAGCCACTTTCGCTCGCGGTACCATGTAGTTAGCCAGTCCAAGGCGCATGTCATTGACGAACATCAGGCCGTTATTCGGATCGACCGACACGCTGCCCCAGTTCATTCCGCCAAGCGAGCCTGGATACTGCAAGGAGCGGTCTTCACCCGGCGGTGTAAAGACACCCTGATGGCGCATCTCTTTGAACTGAATACGGCACAGCAGCAGGTCAACCGGGGTGGCGCCCCACATATCCGATTCTTTCAACGTTTCGTTGCCGATCATCGGCATGCCGACGGAGTAAGGCTGCGTCGGCGAGTAGCGTTCACCTTTGACGTTGCCGGCCGGGACAGGGCGTTCTTCCACTTTCGCCACCGGTTCGCCCGTCGCGCGGTTAAGCATGAAGATCATGCCCTGCTTGCTGGTTTGCACCAGTACCGGCGTCGTACCGCCTTTACCGTCCGGCAGATCGTACAGCAGTGGTTGCGAAGGCAGGTCGAAATCCCACAGATCGTGATGGGTGGTCTGGAAATGCCAGCGCACTTTACCGGTGGCGGCATCGACCGCAACGATTGATGAGCTGTATTTATCATCCAGTGCCGTACGTTCGCCGCCGAAGAAATCTGGCGTGGCGTTACCGGTTGGCAGATAAATGAGATTCAGTTTGGCATCGTAAGACATCGCGGACCAGACGTTCGGCGTCCCGCGCGTGTAGGTTTGTCCTTCCGGCGGTACGCCGGTCAGCTGCGGGTTACCCGGATCCCAGGCCCAGGCCAGTTTACCGGTATGCACGTCAAAAGCGCGAACTACACCCGGCGGTTCACCGGTGGAGTAGTTATCCGCGATGCGACCACCAACGACAACAAGGTTACCGGCCACCAGCGGGGTAGAGGTCTGCTGATAATAACCAGGTTTGATTTCCCCCATTCCGACGCTGAGATCGACGGTACCGTGTTCACCAAATGCTTCACAGGCTTTACCGGTATCGGCATCGATTGCGATCAGGCGCGCATCTGTAGTCGGCAGGAACAGGCGGCGGGCACAGGCGGCAGGCTGAGTCCCGGCCACGGCATTAGCCTGCGCCTGGCTATCTTCGTAGTAGCCTAAACCGCGGCAACGTTGCCAGTTAGGCGCCGTCGCTTTCGAGTCGTAGCGCCATTTTTCTTTGCCGCTATCGACATCCAGCGCTAGGACTTTGCTATATGGCGTACAAACATAAAGCGTATCGCCAATCTGCAGCGGCGTATTCTGGTCTTCCGCACCGGAACCGTTACTCTGCGGAATATCGCCGGTATGGGCAATCCAGGCAACCTGTAGCTGGTTGATATTGTTTTTATTGATCTGATCCAACGCGGCGAAACGGTCGCCGTGAGTGGTATTACCCCAGTGCTGCCAGTTCTTTTGTTCTTCACCTGGCTGTACCGGTTTTACCGGCACGGGTTCGCTGGCGCTGACCAGCGGCTGGGATTTAAACATCCAACCAAAACTGACCAGCAGTACCACGGCCAGCACGCCCGCGAGGGTGAAGGCCGCGCCTTTTTTTGCCGGTGCGCTGGAAAGGAAAGGCCAAACAATGGCGCACAGAAAAGCCAGAACGCCAAGCGCAAACAGGCGTGAGAACAGCGGCCAGTAGGTCCAGCCGGCGTCGTTGATAGCCCAAACAATGGAAGCCGCGAAGGCGACGGCATAAAGAACGATGCCGCCGCGCCGATTGCGGAAAATAAGCAGGGAGGCGATAACCATCACCAGTCCCATAATGGCGAAATACCAGGTGCCGCCGACGCTTGCCAGTTTGGCGCCTAAAATGCCGATTGCCAGACCGATGATTAACATCAGTCCGGCGAGTAGCCACTGCAGGATCCGGGGGAATCCGCGCGGCACGTTGCCCGTAGCCATGTTGTCTCCTTATACCACCCCTTGCCAGGCGTGTACCAAATGAATCAAGTGCAAATTGAAATTGCTTTTGAGTGAAGCTGTTCAAAGCTTCATAAATGTGATTTCAAAAGATGAATTCATTTCACATGAACCAAATGGTGAAATCATGACTATGATAAATCTGTTAATGAAATGAGCGCAAATGTTAATGAATGATTTCGCACTAATTGATTAGCGCGATGTATATATTAAGTGGCAGAAGAATGAACGTAGCGGTGCCGTTACCTCAATGTGCTGATTCGGGGTAACGGCCACTGAGAGTCAGCCAGGCATGGATTTGCGTATCGCGCTCAGTAGAGTTTGCGCCCCCTGCGACAGGCTGGCGTCCACCCGGGTAAGAATACCGATCGGCTCGCCGGCGCCTTCGGTGGCGATAGGTAATGAGGTTAACAAACCGCGACGCAGGTCGTCTTTCACCGCGCCGGAAGGGACGAACCAGACATAGTCGTAATCGACGGTGAGCTGGCGTGAAAGCGAGGCCGACAGCGTTTCAATACAGCCGGGGGGAATTTTACAACCCTGGCTTTGCAGTAGCGTTTCCGCGTTCTGCCGCGGAATTGTCCCTTTCGGTGAGACCACCACCGGCCATTCCATCACCCGGCTGAGCGTTACCGTCTCCTGCAGCAGCGGGTGGCCGGGGCGGACGACCAGCTTTAGCGATTCAAGAAACAGCAGTTCATAGTTGAGGCCGCTCATCAGTTCCGGATCAGACATGCGCCCAATACCAATATCGACATCGCCGGATTTTAGCCCCGCCAGCAGCATGGTGTTATTCATGGTGGCGACCTGTAAGGTGATGTCTTTTTGCTGTTTATGAAATTGACCAATCACCGTAGGTAAAATACCGAGCGCCGCGGTTGGCAGGGCGCCAATCCGCACCACATCGCTATTCATACCTTCTTTACGATTGAGAGCCTGGCCTGCGGTATTGAGGGCATCCAGCACCTTAACCGCGTGGGTAAGAAACTGTTCGCCAACCAGCGTCAACTGCGCGCCAAGCCGCCCGCGCTCAAAGAGACGGGTACCGGTCAACTGCTCCAGCTCGTTGAGCGTTTTTGATAGCGCAGGTTGGCTAAGATTCAGGGTTTCTGCCGCCCGCCCCAGGGTTCCCTGTTGTGCGACGGCGACGAAAGTATGTAAATGGCGCAAGCGAATGCGCTGACTGAAGAGACCATTTTTTTCCATAATCGATGTTAAAAACAGAGCTGTCTCGGTAGCAAGCGAAGTTGTTTAATTTTGATAACTAGTTAGCAAAATATTATTAACATTTGATCTTATTGTCTTACAAGTCATTTCTGTCAGGCGCGATAAAAAGCCCCGCACTCGGCGGGGCTGGAAAAAAGGATGTTTTGGTGGGAAATTAAATATCGAAGAACACGGTTTCTTTATCGCCCTGTAAATAAATATCAAAGCGGTAGACGACTTCATCTCCACGCACTTCACGTTGCGCGATAAGCGTCTGGCGGCGAACTTCCCATTCAATCAGATTCAGTACCGGATCCTGTTCATTTGCCGCCTGCTCATCAGCAAAGTACATCCGCGTATTCAGGCCGATGTTGATACCCCGCGCCACCACCCACAGATTGAGGTGCGGCGCCATCATGCGTCCGTCACGGCCGACGACCGCGCCGGGTTTGACGGTTTGAAAGCGCCAGACGCCGGATGCAAAGTCTGAACACGTGCGCCCCCAGCCGCGGAAGTTTGGGTCCAGAGTCTTACTCTGCTGACGGTCGTCGGGATGGTTATAACGCCCGTCGGCGTTAGCCTGCCAGAGTTCCAGCAGCACGTCGCGTACCGGCGTTCCGGAACCATCGAAAACCCGGCCTTCAATCGTAATACGTTGGCCTTTGGTTTCCGAGCTCACTAAGTTGGGGCCGAAGTTTTTTTCGAAAATATGAAACCCTGCAGCGTCCGGCGCCAGACCAATATGCACATAAGGCCCGGCAGTCTGCGAGGCGGTTTCAGCTAAATAGTCTTTCATTGGGCGGCCCCCTGAGTACGATTTTCGAACAGCGTGGCGCGATGCCCGCGCAGCACAAGGTCAAAACGATAGGCCAGGCTGTCGAGCGGCACGGCGGCGTGGGTATCCAGCTCGGCAATCAGGGTACGCACGGCATCATCGTTATTGATGGTTCTGACAATCGGACACTGTTTAATAAGCGGATCGCCTTCAAAGTACATTTGGGTAATCAGCCGCTGCGCCCAGGCATCGCCGGAGAGCGAAAAGTGAATATGCGCCGGGCGCCAGTCGCTAACCTGATTACGCCACGGATAGGGGCCGGGTTTGATTGTGCGAAAACAGTAATAACCGTTTTCATCGGTCAGCACCCGTCCACAGCCGCCGAAGTTGGGGTCAATCGGCGCCAGATACTGGTCTTTCTTATGACGGTAGCGGCCGCCGGCATTGGCCTGCCACACTTCCACCAGCGTATTTTTCATTGGTCGGCCAAAGCCGTCGCGCACGTAACCGTGAACAATAATTCGCTCGCCAATCGGCAGGCCGTCTTTGGCATAGTTGAGGATGAGATCGTTATCCAGCGGGCCAAGGTCGTCGCTGCTGAACACCGGACCGGTAATTTCAGAAAGTGAATTTTGCAGGGAGATGAGGGCATTACGCGGCGAGCGCAGCACACTAGTTTTATATCCCGGCGCCAGCGCCGGCGGATGGCTATTGTAATCGCGATGTACAACCTCGCGCGGTGACCATTTATTATTCATAGGGTACTCCATCAATCGGAAGAGAGGCATGTTGTTGTAATGTCGCCAGAAACAGTCTCTGTAAATGTTTTGTTAATTTAAAGTGAAATTAAATCTAATCTTTCATAACCATTGGTTATGATTTGTGCAGGCGAAACGCGGTAGCAGGTTATCCGCATCACAGTTTGTAAATTCTTCCCGCCACTCTTAACGCGCTTTCCTACACTCCAGGAAGTATTCACTGGAGGTAAGACATCATGGCGAACACCATCACGGCTGATGAGATTCGGGAGAACTTTTCACAGGCTATGTCGGCAATGTACCAGCAGGAAGTTCCGCAATATGGAACCCTCCTGGAGTTGGTGGCGGATGTGAATCTGGCGGTCCTGGAACATAACCCGAAATTACATGAACAATTGGCTAATGCCGACGAGCTGGCACGGCTGAACGTTGAGCGCCACGGCGCGATCCGCGTGGGAACGGCGGAAGAACTGGCGACCCTGCGTCGCATGTTTGCCATTATGGGGATGTATCCCGTTAGCTATTACGATCTGTCGCAGGCTGGGGTACCGGTTCACTCCACCGCATTTCGCCCGGTCGATGACGCGGCGCTGGCGCGTAACCCGTTTCGCGTTTTCACCTCATTGCTGCGCCTTGAACTGATCGGCAACGAGGCGCTGCGCCAGCGAGCGGCGGATATTCTCGCCCGTCGCGATATCTTTACGCCTCGCTGCCGTGAACTCATTGCGTTACACGAAGATCGAGGAGAATTCTCGGCTGCAGAAGCGCGTGAATTCGTCACCGAAGCGTTGGAAACTTTCCGTTGGCACCGTCATGCCACCGTTGACGAGCAAACCTATCACGCGCTGCATAATGAGCACCGGTTGATTGCCGATGTGGTCTGTTTCCCCGGTTGCCACATTAACCATCTGACGCCGCGCACTCTTGATATCGATCGGGTTCAGGCGCTGATGCCGCAATGTGGTATCGAACCGAAAGCGCTCATTGAGGGGCCGCCGCGCCGCGAGGTGCCGATTTTACTGCGGCAAACCAGTTTTAAAGCGCTGGAAGAACCGGTGATGTTTGCTGGTGAACATAAAGGCACACACAGCGCGCGCTTTGGCGAAATTGAGCAACGCGGCGTCGCGTTGACGCCGAAAGGACGAGCGCTGTATGACCGCTTACTGAATGAGGCCGGGGTCGGTAAAGACAACCTTAATCATCAGCGCCATTTGCAGGAGGTCTTTAGCGAATTTCCTGACAGCGAATTTCTGCTGCGTCAGCAGGGGCTGGCGTGGTTTCGCTATCGCCTGACGCCTGCGGGGGAAGCGCATCGCCATGCTTTTGGCCCCGGCGACGATCCGCAACCGCTGATCGAACGTGGTTGGGTAGTCGCGCAGCCGATTGTTTATGAAGATTTTTTACCGGTGAGCGCGGCGGGGATCTTCCAATCGAATCTGGGCAACGAAACGCAGGCCCGCAGTCACGGTAACGCCAGCCGTGAAGCTTTTGAAGCGGCGTTAGGCTGCGAGGTCCTCGATGAGTTCGAGTTATACCAACAGGCGGAGGATCGGAGTAAACGCCGTTGCGGTCTGCTCTAAAATCGGTACTCTGCATGGCATAACTTGCAAAAGGACGTTGTTATGCAGAATTCATCTACGCCGCTGGTGAAAACGCGGCAGGGCACGTTATCCGGCACCCGTGAACAGGGGATCCATATCTGGCGTGGTATTCCTTACGCGCAGCCGCCGGTAGGCGAGCTGCGTTGGCGTTCCCCGCAGCCTCCAGAGCGCTGGCAGGGCGTGCGTCAGGCCGATACCTTTTCCGCCGCCAGCTGGCAGGATATCGAATATTGTCGTGAACTGGGCGGCGGCGATCCTGGCCGTTTCTCGGAAGACTGTCTCTATCTCAACGTGTGGGCGCCCGCCGCCCGCTCGCAGCCGCTCCCGGTGATGGTCTGGCTTCACGGCGGCGGCTACACCATTGGCGCCGGCAGTCTGCCGCCCTACGACGGTAGCGCGTTGGCCAGCCGCGAGGTGGTTGTGGTCACCGTGAACTATCGTCTTGGACACCTCGGCTTTTTCGCCCATCCAGCGTTGGAAGGCGAAGAGGGCGAGCGGTTGTATAATTTTGCACTGCTCGATCAGATAGCCGCGCTGCGCTGGGTGCAGGATAATATCCACGCCTTCGGCGGCGATGCCGCCAATGTCACCTTGTTCGGCGAATCCGCGGGGGCGCGCAGCGTCCTGTCGTTAATGGCGTCGCCGAAAGCGAAGGGATTGTTCCATAAAGCGATCGTGCAAAGCGGTTATACCTTACCGGATTTACCGCGGGAAAAGGCGCTGGCCAAGGGAAAGCTGCTGGCGGAACATTTTTCTCTTGCCGATGCCAGCGCGGAACAGCTGCGGGCAATCCCCGCCGATGCCTTTTGGGCGCTAACTGCGCCGCTGAATATCGGCCCGGCGCCGATTGTCGGCGATGCGGTGCTGCCGGAGCCCATGCTCGACACGTTCTTTAAGGGACGTCAGCATGCGATGCCGGTGATGATTGGCTCCAATAGCGATGAGGCCAGCGTGATGGCGGTATTTGGCGTCGATATTGCCGGTCAGATTCAAAAACTGCGCCGCGAACGCCGTTTTGGCCTTGGGCTGATTAAACTACTGTATCCCGGCGTTAAAGGCGATGAGGCGTTAGGGCGGGAAGTGTGTCGCGATATGGCGTTCACGACTTTGGGGTATGTTGTCATGCAGGCGCAGCAGCGTCTCGGGCAACCGTGCTGGCGCTACTGGTTTGACTATGTGGCCGAAGCGGAACATGAAACTTATCTCCATGGCGCCTGGCATGGCAACGAAGTGGTTTATGTTTTTGACAACCTGGCCCGCGCCGAGCCGGTATGTCAGTATGCCAGTGAGGCGGATCAAGCCTTCGCCGCGCAGGTCGCCGACTACTGGGCTAATTTTGCCCGCCAGGCGGGCAATCAGTGCAGTGAGTTAACCGGCCCGGTACGCTGGCCTGCCTGCCAGCGCGGACGGGACCGTTTATTGCGTATCGGCCTCAACAAGCGCGCGGGCTTTAAAGTCGAGAACCGCTTTATGCGCGCGCGGCTGGCGCTGTTTCGTCGGGTGATGAAGCATCATGTGACGCTGGATTAACCAGCGCGGCGCGAAAGCGCGCCAGCCCGTCGGCCTTGCTTTGCGAGCGGCGAACAACCAGCCGGTAGCTGGCGCCGGTTTTGACGCTAAGCGAGAAGGGGCGACATAGTCGCCCGGTTCGCAGATCCCCGGCAACCAGTGTTTCGTCCGCCATGGCCACGCCGAGCCCCTGCATCGCGGCGGTGATCGCCAGATCCATGGTGTCGAAATATTGGTTTTTATGCATTTTTAGCGCAGTTTCATGCGGGAAGTGCGCAAGCCACAGCAGCCAGTCGGTTTTATCGCGCGTCGGATGGAGAAATGTAGTGCCTGATAGCTGGGGATCGCACGGCGTATCGGGACTGGCCACCGGCGTGAGGGCCTCCTCAAACAGCAAGTCGCCGGCGCTTTGATGGGTGCCGAAGATAAGCGCCGCGTCGTAGGGTTCAGTCTTAAAGTTGACGCTATGCTCGGTGGTGGTGGTCAACGCCACCTGCAATTCCGGATAACGTCGTTCTATCTCCAGCAGTTTCGGCACCAGCCAGCGGATCGCACAGGTAGGCGCTTTCAGGCGCACGACGGTTTGCTGCTGGCGCGCCTGCTCGGCCACCGTTATCAGGCGGCCGAATGCCGACTGTAGCTCCGGATAAAGCGCGCTGCCCTGTGGCGACAGTCGCAGGCCCCGGGCGTGGCGTTCAAATAGCGGGAAGCCGAACCAGTTTTCCAGCGCGGCGATCTGTCGGCTGACTGCCCCCTGCGTCAGGCATAGCTCCTGTGCGGCATGGGTTAGGTTGAGATGCCTCGCGGTTATCAGAAACGTTTCTACGGTATGAAAAGGCAGGGCGCTACGCGACATGTTGGCTCCAGCTATGCATTTTGATCATGGGCAGTATGCCACGCATCGTTGCGAAATTGGGACGATGCGTTCCGTTTTTGCCATCTAATCGGCATCCGCTGCTTACACTATTATTAATCTCGTTGATACAACGTTTCTCACCGATTAGTTGATGTGTATAAAAGGAGCCACCATGTCTAAACCTTACGTTCGTCTGGATAAAAATGATGCGGCAGTATTACTGGTTGACCATCAGACCGGCTTGCTCTCACTGGTTCGTGATATCGAGCCGGATAAATTCAAGAACAACGTCCTTGCCCTCAGCGATCTGGCTAAATACTTTAAACTACCGACTATTCTGACCACCAGTTTTGAGAATGGCCCTAACGGCCCGCTGGTGCCGGAACTAAAAGAACAGTTCCCCGACGCCCCTTATATCGCTCGTCCCGGCAATATTAACGCCTGGGATAACGAAGATTTCGTTAACGCGGTAAAAGCCACCGGTAAGAAACAGCTGATTATTGCCGGTGTCGTCACTGAAGTGTGCGTGGCCTTCCCGGCGCTGTCGGCGATTGAAGAGGGATTCGACGTCTTTGTGGTGACCGATGCGTCCGGTACCTTTAACCCGATCACCCGTGATGCGGCGTGGGATCGTATGTCGCAAGCGGGCGTGCAGTTAATGTCGTGGTTTGGCGTGGCCTGTGAGCTGCACCGCGACTGGCGCAATGATATTGAAGGATTGGGCACCCTGTTCTCTAACCACATTCCGGATTACCGTAACCTGATGACCAGCTTTAACCTGCTGAGCAAGAAATAAACAGCTGGCGGCCAGTTTTCAGGCCTGGCCGCCGTTTCAATCAGACGGGATTATTCACTTATCGAGGCGGCATGGTGCGACTTTGCACTTTGATGTTTCAATAGCCGCGATGCCAGTACGCCCGACATCATCGACCCATTCACATTCAGCGCGGTACGCGCCATATCGACTATTGGCTCGATGGCGATAAAAATGCCGACCAGCGCCACCGGGAAGTTGAGCGTAGACAGGACAATCAACGCCGCAAATGTCCCACCGCCGCCGACGCCTGCGACGCCAATTGAGCCCAGCGCGATAGCCGGAAGTAAGCTGGCTAAAAACGAGAAGGACAGTGGGTCGATACCCAGCGTTGGCGCAATCATGGCCACCATGATAGCCGGATAGATCCCGGCGCAGCCGTTTTGCCCCATACTGGAACCAAAAGAGGCGGCAATATTGGCGATGGTATTCGGCACGCCGAATTTTTCCTGTGCGGTAATGGCTAATGGAATCGAAGCCGCGCTGCTGCGGGAAACAAAAGCGAAGGTGAGCACCGGCCACACCGTTTTAAAGTAGCGCAGAGGATGATGACCGCTAACGAGCAGCAGAATCGCATGCACGATAAACATGATAGCGACCGCCAGATAACAGGCGGCAATAAAGCCAAGCAGGCTGGTGAATTGCGCTAGCTGATAGGTCGAAAAGACTTTTGCCATCAATGCGAGGACGCCATATGGCGTCAGCGCTATCACGATACGCACCATCTTCATCACCCAAATTTGAATCGCGTTAATCCCGCTACTTAGTTTTTGACCTTCCTCCGGCGCCTCTTTTTTCACCTTCAATAACGCGACTCCGGCCAGCAGGGTAAATATAACGATGCCGATAACCGATACGCTGCGCGCGCCGGTCAGGTCGAGAAAAATATTTGTCGGGATCAGCGAAGTGACCAGTTGGGGTAGCGAAACGGCTGCGGTTTTGCTGACGTCTTCGGCGGTCAGCGTCGATTGCATATGGCTAAAAGCGCTGGCGTCAAGACCGAGTAAATCAGCGGTAAACAGTCCGACCCAGCCTGCCACCATCACCAGGCATAGCATGCAGGCAACAATGGTTAAGGACATTCGGCCAATACCGGCGCTATTTTCGAGTTTATTAATCGCTGACAGAATTGAAATGAAAATCAGCGGAACCGCGACAAGTTTCAGCAAATTAACATAGCCGTTGCCGACGATACTGTACCAATCAATGACCGTTTTTCGCGGTTCGTTGGCAATGAAATGGAGTGATAATCCGAGAAGGGCGCCGAGAAAGATGGCGATAAAAACGCTTTTTGATAACGAGTGGCTTTTTTGCTCGAGTTTAAAAAGTCCCCATGATGCGATTAAAAATAACGCGATATACGCTGGCGTAATAAACATAAGATGTGCCTCTTGCCCCATTCAGCACCTGAAATGCCGGAAAGAGATTTATTTCAAATTTCTCTAAGGCTGTGAAAAACCTTAGAACCGCTGGGGATTATAAAGAATTAAATAGCATAAGGCATATTAAAATTGTGGTTTATGTCCTGAGTGTTAGCCCTGTCATATTTCAGCAGGAGCCCTGGGAGCCATGATCGAAATGCATAGCTCTTATGATAACAATTCGCTTGTCGCTTGAAGGCGCTTTAGTTTGAATGGATATGCAAATAAAACGAGAAAGGATTAATCATGGCTCTTAGTACTTCGGTCACCACCCGCTCGAAATTGCCGGATGTCGGCACCACGATTTTTACCGTTATAGGTCAGCTCTCCGCGCAGCATAACGCGATTAATCTTTCTCAGGGCGCGCCTAACTTTGCCTGCGACCCACAGCTGGTGGCCGGCGTGACGCAGGCGATGACCGCCGGACATAACCAATACGCGCCGATGACCGGCCTGCGGGCCTTAAAGGAGCGTATTGCTGATAAAATCGCCACGTTGTACGGCACGCAATATGATGTCGATAGTGAAGTGTTGGTCACCGCCAGTGCCAGCCAGGGGATTTATTCCGCCATTGGCGGGCTGGTACATGCTGGCGACGAGGTGATTTACTTTGAGCCATCGTTTGATAGCTATGCGCCGATCGTGCGTCTGCAAGGCGCGACCCCGGTGGCGATTAAGCTAACCGTGCCGGATTTCGCTATTAACTGGGACGAGGTACGCGCCGCGATTACCCCGCGGACGCGGATGATCATCATTAATACGCCACATAACCCAAGCGGCCAGGTATTATCCGCCGATGACCTTAATCAACTGGCGATGCTGATCCGCAATACCGATATTGTGGTTTTGTCCGACGAAGTCTACGAGCACGTAGTCTTCGACGGCGAAAAGCATCACGGCATGGCGACCCATCCGCATCTGGCGGAACGCAGCGTGATTATCTCTTCCTTCGGCAAGACCTACCATGTGACCGGCTGGCGCGTTGGCTACTGCGTGGCGCCAGCAGCGCTAATGGATGAGATCTGCAAGGTACATCAGTTCCTCATGTTTTCTGCCGATACGCCGATGCAGTACGCTTTTGCAGAGCATATGCAGAACCCGGCTTCATGGCTGTCGCTGGCCGCTTTTTATCAGCAAAAGCGTGATTTGCTCCAGCAACTGCTGCAAGACTCGCCGTTCCGCTTATTGCCGAGCGCCGGCTCTTTCTTCATGCTGGCGGATTATCGCCATTTCAGCGATGAGCATGACAGCGAGATGGTCAAGCGGCTGATTACCGAATACGGCGTCGCCACGATTCCGCTATCGGCATTTTATACCGATGGTACTGATAACAAACTGATTCGGCTCTCTTTTGCCAAAGATGAAGCCACATTGCGGGCTGGCGCGCAGGCGCTGTGCCGCGTTAAGCCGCGTTAAGGAGCCAGACGATGAAAATAAAAGCCCTAACTCTAGCTTTGGGAATGCTGTGTACCGTATCAAGCTTTGCCGCCAGCGAGTTGCGCTACGGCGTGGAAGCGGAATATCCGCCGTTCGAAAGCCGCAACCCGGCAGGAGAGCTGCAGGGTTTTGATATTGATCTCGGCAACGCGATTTGTCAGGCCGCGCAGTTGAAATGCAGCTGGGTCGAAACCTCCTTTGATGCGCTCATTCCGGGACTGGTGGCGAAGAAATTTGATGCGATTAACTCGGCGATGAACATTACCGAGCAACGTCGCAAGAGTATTGATTTCACCCAGCCGATCTACCGTATTCCTTCACAGCTGGTGGGCAAGGCCGACAGCGGTATGCAGGCGACGCCGGAAGGGCTGAAGGGCAAAACCATCGGCGTGCTACAGGGCTCGATTCAGGAGACCTTTGCCAAAGAACACTGGGAAAAACACGGCGTCACGGTAGTTTCCTACAAAGACCAGAACATGGCATGGGCCGATCTGCTTAACGGCCGTATCGACGCCTCGCTGGTGATGTCCGCGGCCGGGCAGGCCGGGTTCCTCAGTAAGCCGCAGGGTAAAGGATTCGGTTTTATCGGTAAGCCGGTGGCTGATGATACGATTCTGGGCAGCGGTATTGGCTACGGCTTGCGCAAGGGCGATGAGGCGACCAAAAAACAGCTCGACGCGGCAATTGATAAAGTGCGCGCTGACGGCACTATCACCCGTCTGGCGGCGAAGTACTTCCCCGGTATCGATGTCAGTGTGAAATAATCTTTATTTGCGGCTCTTTGCTGCGCAAAGAGCCGCCCGCATTACATCAGCACCACCGGTTTGATGACTTTACCGGAAGCTGAATCTGCGAAAGCCTGATTAATCTCTTCGAGCGGATAGAACTCGATAAGCTTATCAATGGGGAATTTCCCTTGTTTATAAAACTGTACCAGCTGTGGGATAAACAGCTGCGGTACGGCGTCGCCTTCAATTACCCCTATCAATGATTTACCTTCCGCCATCAGATCGTTTTGCACATTAAAGGTGATATCGCCGGTAAAGCCGACGACCGCCACCGTGCCTAACGGCTTAATCGCGTGGATCGCCTGCAGAACGATGGCGGCGACGCCGGTCGTTTCGATGGCGTAGTGCGCCCCTTTACCGGTCAGTTGGCGAATAACCGCAACGCTATCTTCCTGTTTGCCATTGATCACGTGGGTTGCGCCGAGTTCACGTGCCAGCTCAAGGCGGTTCGCGTGAATATCGACGGCGATGATTTGGCTACAGCCGGTGAGCTTTGCAGCCATAATGGCGCTTAAACCAACCGCGCCGCAGCCGAATACCACTAACGATTCCCCGGCCACCGGTTTTAGTCGATTTAACACCGTGCCGCTCCCGGTTTGAATTCCGCAACCCAGCGGACCAAGAAGCGAAAGTTCGACATCACGGTCGACAACAATAGCATTCGTCGCTTTGGTGACCACATACTGACTAAACGAAGATTGGCCGAAGAAGACGGATAATTCTTGATCATCCAGACGATAAGGGGTGGTGCCATCGTCTAAGCGTCCACCAAAGTTTAAGTCATTGAAACTTTCGCACGCGGAAGGATGGTTGGTGAGGCAGTTTTCACAGTGATGGCAGGCGGCGTAGCTCAGTACCACATGATCGCCAATTTCGACCCCACGAACGGCATCACCGACGTTAACCACGATACCTGCGCCTTCGTGGCCCAGGATGGCGGGCATCGGCAGGATCCCGGCGTTATCGCGGATCACCGCGTCGGTATGACAGACGCCTGTAGCGACAATTTTTACCATCACTTCGTCTTTTTTAGGTGCGCTAACCTGAATATCTTTAATGCTAAATGGTTGTTGATAACCCAACGTCACGGCGGCTTTTACTTTCATTAGATACTCCTGACATTTTTCCCTGGAGAGTAGAGATTACACCTGGCGTGATGAAAATTTATCCTGTTCGTGCTGAAAATAAACAAAGCGGGGGTAAAAACGCTGAGGTCTCGGGTCAGTGCGTCTTCGCCAAAACAGCTCAGCGATAGCGATCGCTGGGTGGTTATTCAGTCTGTTCCGGTGGACATCTTTTTTTTCATGCTTTTCGCCTGCCAACAATTGGATTATCAATCATTTTTGTCTAGAGTGAGCGGAATTCACGACGCAGATGTTTGCAACGTTGCGTATCCGTCGAACTCTCAAAAAGGACGCTTTTCCAGGCATGAACCGCAGACGTTTTCTTAAATCTTCCATGGCTGTTGCCGCCGTATGCGGAACGTCAGGAGTCGCCTCGTTATTCACTAAAGCGGCGTTCGCCGCGGATTCTGCCATCGCCGATGGCCAGACGCGCCGCTTTGACTTTTCCGTCCTGCAGGCGATGGCTCATGACTTAGCCCGCCAGCCGTGGGGCGGCGCGCCGCGTGACCTGCCGCCGACATTGGCGAATCTGACCCCTCAGGCCTATAACAGCATCCAGTATGATGCGGCGCATTCGCTGTGGAATAACGTTGAAGAGCGCAAGCTGGATATCCAGTTTTTCCATGTTGGTATGGGTTTCCGCCGTCGGGTGCGTATGTTCTCGCTGGACGCCCAGTCTCAGCAGGCGCGGGAGATACACTTCCGTCCGGAGCTGTTCCAGTACAACGACGCCGGCGTTGATACCAAACAGCTGGAAGGGCAGACCGATCTCGGTTTCGCCGGTTTCCGTGTGTTTAAGGCGCCGGAACTGGCGCGCCGCGATATCGTCGCCTTTCTGGGCGCCAGCTACTTCCGCGCGGTCGACAGCACTTACCAGTACGGCCTGTCGGCGCGCGGTCTGGCCGTTGACACCTTTACCGATACCCCGGAAGAGTTCCCGGATTTCACGTCATTCTGGTTTGAAACCGTCAAACCTGGCGCGACGGTGTTCACCGTCTACGCGCTGCTCGATAGCCCGAGCGTCACCGGCGCCTATAAGTTCACCGTGAATTGCCAGCAAACGCAGGTGATCATGGATGTCGAAAATCATCTCTATGCGCGCAAGGACATTAAGCAGTTGGGCATTGCGCCAATGACCAGCATGTTCAGCTGCGGTAACAACGAACGCCGGATGTGCGATACCATCCATCCGCAAATCCACGATTCTGACCGCCTGTCGATGTGGCGCGGCAACGGCGAGTGGATTTGCCGTCCGCTGAATAATCCGCAAAAGCTGCAGTTCAACGCGTTCCAGGATAAAAACCCGAAGGGGTTTGGCCTGCTGCAGCTGGATCGCGATTTCAGTCATTATCAGGATGTGATGGGCTGGTATAACAAGCGCCCGAGCCTGTGGGTGGAGCCACGTAATCAGTGGGGAAAAGGGGCCGTTAGCCTGATGGAAATCCCGACTACCGGCGAAACGTTGGACAATATCGTCTGCTTCTGGCAGCCGGAAAAACCGGTAAAAGCGGGTGATCAACTGGACTTTAGCTACCGCTTGTACTGGAGCGCGCAGCCGCCGGTACGCTCTCCGCTGGCGCGAGTGCTGGCGACACGCACCGGAATGGGCGGCTTCCCGGAAGGATGGGCGCCGGGTGAACACTACCCGGACAAATGGGCGCGCCGCTTTGCTATCGATTTTGTTGGCGGCGACCTGAAAGCCGCGGCGCCGAAAGGCATTGAGCCGGTGATTACACTCTCCAGCGGCGAGGCTAAGCAGGTAGAGATCCTCTACGTCGAGCCTTTTGACGGCTATCGTATTCTTTTTGACTGGTATCCGACTTCAGATTCCACCGATCCGGTGGAGATGCGCATGTTCCTGCGCTGCCGTGGCGACGCTATCAGCGAAACCTGGCTATATCAGTACTTCCCGCCTGCGGCGGATCGGCGTAACTACGTTGATGACCGGATTATGAAATAACCCAGGTCGTTGAAATCCGCCCGCGGCGCGCTTCTGCGGGCGTTGTTGTTTATCAGTGAGATATCGTCATGACTGCCGAAAACAGCCCCATCATCGAAACTATCCCGGTCAACGAACAGCTGGAGCTGCGTGCGGTTGACGAACGTTACGTCAGCGAACTCCATCAATTGGTGCTCAAAAACCGTGACTGGCTGCAGCATGCTTTAAGCTGGCCTGCGGAGGTGTTGAGTGAAGATGAAACCCGGCGCCACGTGCAGGGAAACGTGATGCTGCACCAGCGCGGTTATGCAAAAATGTTCCTGCTGTTTTTACAGGGGCAGATGATCGGCGTCCTGTCATTTAACCAGATTGAACCGTTGAACAAGACGGCCTATATCGGTTACTGGATCGATCAAAGCCATCAGGGGCAGGGACTGTTGTCGCAGGCGTTACAGGCGTTTATCCATCATTATGCGCAAACGGGCGCCGTTCGCCGTTTCGTTATTAAATGCCGGGTCGCCAACCAGCGCAGTAATCAGGTGGCGCTGCGTAATGGTTTCCAACTGGAAGGTTGTCTGAAGCAGGCCGAGTTTTTAAATGGCGCATATGACGATCAGAATATCTACGCGCGGATTATTGACCCGCAATAAGCTGCTATAGCGAACCCAGCAGCGGCGTACGGGTGATATGCTCGTCGCCGCTCACGATTTTTCGCCCGCGAAGATGAATTCTGTCACCCTCCAGCGCTTCGATACAGGCGTTACCGCAGATTTCTACCTGTTGTTCGATAATCACATCGCCTCGAATCGTCGCATGTCCTTCGATAAGTATCTCGTCATCCAGCAGAATGGGGCCGCCGATAAGATGGGCGTGCCCGCCGACCATGACACGATGCTTTAACAGGCAGTTGCCTTCGACCACGGCGTTTTCGCCCACCTGGGAACTGTAGCGCAGGGTTGGGATCTGATCCTCGCCGCGCCCGGCGACCAGCCGCGCGCGATCGTAGACCCGGGCGTTGTCACAGATCCATACATCGTTATTTTCATTACCTTCAATACGTGCGTTATCGAACACTTCGGCACGGTGTTCAACAAAAGCATGCTCAACCACGGCATCGCCGTAGATTTGCGCCTGATGAACAATCCGTGAGGCGCTGACCGTGGCGCGCTGATAAATTTGCAGCACTTTGTCGATATCAGAAGTGAGTCCCTGAGCGGCAATCACCAGACAGTGGGGGAGAATACGCGCCTGGTCGGCGATTCGGCAGACGCCACGGATTTGCGATTGCTTTATAGTGACGTTGTCACTTATCCTGGCGCCGTGACTTACCTCAACATTATCAAGCCATGCGTTGTCGCTAATTGTCGCCCCGTGGCTTATCACGCAGGTGCCGGTCAGACGGGCGTTGTCGTCAACGCGCGCGCCAGCGAAGACGACGCTATTGGCATCATATATCCAGCAGTCGCCGCCCTGGCTTAACGCGGCTTCATTATCGAGCCAGCCGCCTTCGCTTCCGGCCTTAACGTCAGAGAAATCAATCAGCGCCACGATTTGCCGCAGAGTTACGCTATGTTTAATTCCGTCTTCTTCAAAGTGATACAGGCGGACGTGGTCGCTCAGACGATATTTCTTCATCAGCATTTCTCTTTACTGTTGGTTAACATAAACATAGCAAAAATCTCCGTAGCGCGTTTTATAAGGTTCCTTTAAAATGCAACTTAAAATTAAATTGAAACTTTAAATAAAATGAATAAACACGTAACGGGCGGCCAGGTACTGAATCTACCGGCTGGCTATTTTGGTATGGTGCTGGGGATAATCGGCATGGGCTTCGCCTGGCGTTATGCCAGTACCATCTGGCCGGTGAGCAGTATTATTGGCGATGCGCTGGTGGTGCTGGCGACAACTATCTGGGCGCTATTAATGATAGTGTTTATTGCGCGGGCTATTCGTTTCCCGTGGAGCGTTCGGCAGGAGATGCGTCATCCGGTGGCCAGCAGTTTTGTCAGCCTGATCCCGGCGACAACGCTATTGGTGTCGATCGCTTTTGCTGGCTGGTATCGCCCGTTGTCGCTGGCGTTATTTGCTGCGGGGGTTACGCTGCAGCTTTGCTATGCGGCCTGGCAGAGCGCCGGGTTGTGGCGGGGTAAACATCCAGGAGAGGCGACGACGCCCGGTTTATATCTGCCGACCGTCGCCAACAATTTTATCAGCGCCATGGCCTGCGGCGCGCTGGGATTTAATGATGCCGGACTGGCGTTTCTCGGCGCTGGCGTCTTTTCCTGGCTCAGCCTGGAGCCGGTTATCCTGCAGCGGCTGCGCAGCAACGGCGAGCTACCGGCGGCGTTGCGGACGTCGCTGGGCATCCAGCTGGCGCCGGCGCTGGTGGCCTGTAGCGCGTGGCTCTGCGTCAATGGCGGCGACGGTGATACGTTTGCCAAAATGCTATTTGGTTATGGGCTGTTGCAGTTGCTATTTATGCTGCGCCTGATGCCGTGGTATCTGCAGCAGCCGTTTAATGCGTCATTCTGGAGCTTCTCGTTCGGGATTTCCGCACTGGCGACCACCGGCCTGCATCTGGGTCACGGCCAGCCGCACGGATTTTTCCATACTCTGGCGATCCCCTTATTTATTTTTAGTAACCTGCTTATCGGCCTGCTACTGCTGCGTACCCTTCTTCTGCTGGTGCGGGGTAAACTGTTAATTCGCGTAGACCGTGCCACTTTATTGCCAAACAAGGATTAATCATGACGATTCGTGACGAAAACTACTTTACTGAAAAATATGGCCTGACGCGCACCCACTCAGAAGTGGTGTATGCCGCCTCGCTGATGCTGCCTGGTCGGACGCTTGACCTTGGTTGCGGCAATGGACGAAACAGTCTGTATCTGGCGGCAAAAGGTTACAACGTCACCGCGTGGGATAAAAATCCCATGAGTATCGATAATCTGGAGAACATTCGTCAGGCCGAAGGGCTGGAGAACCTGCAGACTGCGATAAAAGATCTGAATACGCTGAGCTTTGATGGCGAGTATGATTTTATTCTTTCTACCGTGGTGATGATGTTCCTGGAAGCCAAAACAATCCCTGGTCTTATCGCCAACATGCAGCGCTGCACTAAGCCTGGCGGCTATAACCTAATTGTTGCCGCAATGGATACCGAAGATTACCCTTGTACCGTGGGCTTCCCGTTCGCCTTCAAACCTGAAGAACTGCGTGACTATTATGCTGGCTGGCAGTTCCTCAAGTACAACGAAGACGTCGGCGAACTGCACCGCACCGACGCCAGCGGAAACCGCATCAAGCTACGCTTCGCCACGATGCTGGCGCGTAAACCGGCTTAATCAGCCGCCAGCAGGCACAGCTGCAGGGCGGTTAGATAGGAGGCCTCAAAGGCGCGCAGCGGCAAAAATTCGAATTTCGAATGGAAATTATGCGCGCCGGTGAAGAAGTTCGGCGTCAGCAGACCCTTTGCCGAGAGCGCTGCGCCGTCGGTACCACCGCGCATTGGCGTGGGTTTTGGCGTTATACCGAGGCTTTCCATCGCGGTGAACATCAGGTCAATAGCCCGGCGGTCTTCGCCAATGGCGTTACTGATATTGCTGTAAGTATCGCTGATAGTGAATTCAACCCTGGCAGTAGGGTACTGGGCGGCGATTTTCTCTGCCGCTTCGCCAATCTGTTGTTTACGGCGGTTAAAGCTGTCCAGATCGAAATCGCGAATGTTGGCCTGCAACCTTGTGCTGTTCTGATCGCCATGAATACCGTTAAACCATACGTAGCCTTCGCGCCCGGCGGTGTGCTCCGGCGTCTGCTGGCGGTCGAAATAGCTCATGAAGTCGGTAGCCATTAACAGCGGATTGACCAATACGCCTTTGGCGGACATCGGGTGTGCGGTTACGCCGGTAAACCGTATCTCCGCAGAGGCGGCGTTAAAGTTTTCATAAACGATCTCGCCGAGTTCGCAGCAGTCGATGGTCCAGGCAAAATCGACGGCAAAACGCGATAAATCCAGCGCTTTTGCCCCGCGAAGGCCAACTTCTTCGTCCGGGACGAACGCCACGACGATATCACCATGCTTATGTTCGGCGGTCAGGTTTTCCAGCAGCGTCATAACAACGGTCACCGCTGCTTTGTTATCGGCGCCCAGTACGCTGGTGCCGTCGCTGAAAATAATCTCTTCATCACGATAGGCCAGGATTTCCGGATGCTCGTCAACCCGTAGCCAGATTTGCTGTTCCGGGTTAAGGCAGAGATCTTCGCCAGTAAATCGCAGGATTTGTGGATGAATATCCGGCGACAGTCCGACATCAACGGTATCAATATGCGTGATAAAGCCGATCCGCGGCGCACCGGGGACGGTGCCTTTTTTAACCGCCGTCACGGTCGCATGCTCGTCGATCACGATATCGTCAAGGCCAAACTGACGTAGCTCGTCGGCTAACGCCTGCGCCATCTGATGTTGTCCGGGCGTTGTGGGTAACGTGGTTGCTCGTGGATCGCTTTGGCTGGTGATAGCCAGATAGCGAAAGAAGCGCTGGGTTAATTGTCTGGTTAAGGGCGAGGCCATAGTGATTCCTTCTTAATTTATTATTTCGGGTGTTTGCAATCTGGCTTTAGTGTTATCTATGGGCAATAAAACAAAAAGCTATTCATTAGTCAAAAAATGAAAAGGGAAACGCATGCAACGCACATCTACTTCAATAGCTCTGACGATAGCGGCATTAGCGGTGAGTTCTGCCGTGAATGCGAAAACACTGGTTTATTGCTCTGAAGGCTCGCCGGAAAACTTTAATCCGCAGCTTTATACTTCCGGGACCAGCGTCGATGCCAGCGCGGTACCGATATATAACCGGCTGGTGGACTTTAAAGTTGGCACCACGGAATTGCAGCCCAGCCTGGCGGAAAGCTGGGAGGTGAGCGAAGATGGTAAAGTTTATACTTTTCACTTACGCAAAGGCGTTAAATTCCAAAGTAATAAATATTTTAAACCGACCCGTGATTTTAATGCTGATGACGTTATTTTTTCGTTTATGCGGCAAAAAGATCCGAATAACCCCTATCATAATGTCTCTAATGGCAACTACTCCAATTTTGAAAGCCTGGAGTTTGGTTCGTTAATTACCGCAATTGATAAACCTGATGAATATACGGTGCGTTTTACCCTCGCGCACCCCGAGGCGCCTTTTGTCGCTGACCTCGGCTGGTATTTTGCTTCAATCCTCTCTGCGGAATATGCCGATGCAATGCTGAAAGCCGGTACCCCGCAGCGTGTTGATATGGATCCCATCGGCACCGGGCCTTTCAAGCTGGCGCAATACCAAAAAGATTCGCGGATTTTGTTTACCGCATTTCCTGATTACTGGCAGGGTAAAGCGAAAATCGATCGTTTAGTATTCAGTATCACGCCTGATGCCTCGGTGCGTTACGCTAAGCTTGAGAAAAATGAGTGTCAGGTCATGCCATTCCCCAATCCCGCCGATTTACCGCGGATGAAAAAGAACCCGCAGATCAATCTGATGAGCAAAGCCGGGCTTAATACCGGTTTCCTCGCCTTCAACACGCAGAAAGCGCCGCTGGATAATGTGAAGGTGCGCCAGGCGTTGGCGATGGCGATCAACAAACCGGCAATTATCGATGCGGTGTTCCACGGTACCGGTACGGTAGCGAAAAACCTGCTGCCGCCCGGGGTCTGGAGTGCCGATGCCGATCTGCAGGACTACAGCTGGGACCTGGAAAAAGCAAAAGCGCTGCTGCGCGAATCCGGAGTGAAGAGTCCCATCACCATCGACCTGTGGGCGATGCCGGTTCAGCGTCCCTATAACCCGAATGCGAAACGGATGGCGGAAATGATCCAGGCTGATTGGGCTAAAATCGGCGTGCAGACCAAAATCACCACCTATGAATGGGGCGAATACCTTAAGCGGGTGAAAGACGGCGAGCATCAGGCGGCGTTAATGGGCTGGACTACCGCGACCGGGGACCCGGATAACTTCTTTGGCCCATTATTTACCTGCCAGTCGGCCAACGGCGGTTCTAATTCGGCCAAATGGTGCTATGCGCCGTTTGATAAAATTATCGCCGAAGCTAAAACCATCACCGACCGGCCGCAACGAGAAGCTTTGTATAAACAGGCGCAGCAGATGATGCACGATCAAATGCCGGCCGTGATGATTGCGCATTCAACTATTTTTGAACCGGTGAGTAAATCGGTGACCGGGTATGAAATCGACCCGTTTGGGAAGCATATTTTTTATCAGGTGGACGTAAAATAAGCATCGTAAATAAATCCGCCGCGTTGGCGGATTTATTTTTGCAAGGAGTTGACGGACCACCATTTTTGTCACAAAACTAAGCGTGAAATTTTGTTATAAACCTTGCCGACAAACTGCATTTACAGGGATTATCCATGCGTACAAAAATGTTATTTAAAGTAGCCGCTCTGGCCGGGCTACTGGCATTAACTGGTTGTGCATCCAAACTGGCGCAACCGGAGCAGTATTCCGGGTTTTTAAAAGATTATTCTAAGTTAAAAGAGACCACTTCGGCTTCCGGCAAACCAGAACTGCGCTGGATCTCCCCGGACTACAATCCGAGCAACTATGACAACGTCGTCTACCGTCCAATCACCTACTATCCGGTGCCGAAACCAACGACCCAGGTAGGGGAGAAAGCGCTGCAGGACATCCTTAATTACACCAACAAACAGATGAAACAGGCCATCAGCGAACGTAAGCCGTTGGCGACCACGGCCGGCCCGCGCAGCCTGATTTTCCGCGGCGCAATCACCGGTGTTGATACCAGCAAAGAAGGGCTGCAGTTCTATGAAGTGATCCCGGTGGCGATGATTGTCGCGGGTACCCAGGCGGCAACCGGCCATCGCACGATGGACACGAATCTCTACTTCGAAGGCGAACTGATCGACGCGAAGACCAATAAGCCGGTTATTAAGGTTGTGCGTAAAGGCGAAGGTAAAACGCTGTCTAATGAGAGCACGCCGCTGACCGCAGATACGTTGAAGCAAGTGATTGATGATATGGCGATCGATGCGGTGAAATTCGATCCGTCGCAGAAGTAATTGATGCGTTAAGCCCGTCTTGCGAGTTGCCTGACGGGCTTATTATTAAGCCAGCCGGCGGCGCATAAACAGCTGTTCGGGGCGGGCGAACATCACCAGATTTCCTACCAGTATTAACGCCAGACCTATCACCGCATTGCTATGCCAGACGTAACCTTCGTAGAAGGTGGAGATAGTTAACGCCACCAGTGGGAAAAGCAGCGTGCTATAGGCCGCTTTGCTGGCCCCGATACGGCCTACCAGAGTGAAATAAGCGCCGAACGCGATCACCGAACCGAACAACGCCAGATACAGCAGGGCGCCCATATAACTCCAGGTCCACTGCGGCGTAAAGTTATCGCCGCGCAGCAGCGCGATCGCGCCCATGACCAGGGTGCCGTAAAACATGGCCCAGCTATTGGTGGTCAATGTCTCAAGCCCGCGGCGTTGGTGGCGAATACTCAGCATGTTGCCCAATGAAAAACCGTACGTTCCCAGGGCGCTCAGGCCGATTCCCCACAGCAGCGACGCGTTCAGACCATTGGCGAGGAGATCGTCCCAGAAGAGGGTGACAATTCCTGCGAGCCCCAGCGCCGCTGCCAGCCAAAAGCGGCCCGGCGGCTGCTGGCGGAAGAAAATAAAACTGTTGATCGCGTTAAATAATACCGCCATCGAAAAGATCACCGACTCAAGGCCGGTATTGATATGCGCCGCGGCGGTATAAAAACACCAGAAGTTAAAGCAAAAGACGCAGCAGCCTTGCAGCATGCAAAAGAGATGATCGCGCATCGCCAGCGGGCGCAGGCGGCGGGTAATCAGCAAAATTGTCAGCATGGTGACGCTGGCGACGGCAAAACGCCAGAAAATCGATACCGGCGCGGCGACGGGGCCCTGTTGTAAAAAGATTGCAATCCATGTGGTACCCCAGATAACCACCACCAGCCCGTAGAGTAATGCGTTCAAAATGTCTCTCCTTTAAAATGCCAGGCGTAAGTGTGCGATTTTTCCAGGCAAAGCACTGTCACCGTTTTGTTGCTGACTTGCAAAATCTTGCGCTTATTTTTCACAAGCTCATGGTCAATGCTGGTAAGCGGTGATGACAATTCATAGACTAAAGGTCTGCGGATTAAAAACGATGTGAAGGCTATGGCATACGGGACGTTCGAAACATTACAACAACAAAATGCGGTGCTGCGGGGGACCGTGGAACTCAATTCCGGGATCCAGCTTGCCGCGTGGTACAACGACCTTGACCGGATCACGGTGCGCAGCGACCACCACACGTTGAGCCTGTATGTCGCCGATGGTTACGAAAGCTACCAAAAAACACCGTACGGCTGGAAGAATGGCGGCGGGCCGGACCGTTTTTGTCTGATGCCAAAGGGCGATGAAAGCACCTGGGATATTCGCGGCGATCTCTCTTTCGTTCATCTCTATTGCACCGATGAGCACCTGCGTCGCGTCGGCGAGCAAATTTGGGATCGCAGCCCGGCGTCTTTCACCTTGCAGGAAAAAACCTTTGCCAGTGATGACAAAATTACCGCGGTGTATCGCCAGTTTCTGCTTGATAACGACTGGCGCCAGCAGGCTAATCAACTGCTATTAAGCTCCGCCAGTACATTGCTGTTAACACATCTTATTCAAAACTATTCGAACGTGCAGTGGCGCCTGCCGACGGTTACCGGCGGCCTGGCACCGCATCTTTTGCGTAATCTGTTGGCGTGGATTGAGGAGCATCTCGAGCAGCCGCTTACGCTTGCCGATCTTGCCGCCCAGGCGTCACTTAGCGAGTACCATTTTGCGCGGATGTTCCGCCAGTCAATGAATATGGCGCCGCACCAGTATGTGATGCAGCGGCGGATGATCAAGGCGCAAAATCTGATTTGCCATACTCAACAGCCGTTGACCGAGATAGCGCTGGCCTGCGGATTTAGCTCCGCCAGCCACTTTAGTCACCGGGTTAAGAGCGCCACGGGTCTTACGCCAAGCCAGCTACGTGCGGCGCAGCGTGGTTAACAGCATATAGCTGATACCGCCGAGGACCAGCCCCCAAAAGGCCGAGCCGACTCCTGCCAGAGAGACGCCGCTGGCGGTGACTAAAAAGGTTACCACTGCGGCATCGCGCTCGTTTTCTTGCCCCAGCGCTTGATAGAGGCTGCCGCTAATGGTTCCTAACAATGCCAGCCCCGCCAGCATCTGGATCCACACCGGCGGTAGCGCCGCCATAAGCGCGGTTATCGAACCGCCAAATAGCCCCGCCAACAGATAAAACACACCGGCCGCCGCTGTGGCGAGCCAGCGCTTATCCGCATCCGGATGCGCATCCGGACTTTGGCAGATGGCGGCGGTAATGGCGGCGATGCACACGGAATAAACGCCAAATGGTGAGAAGAACAACGCCAGCGCGCCGGTAAATACGATTAGCGGCGAGACCGGAACCCGATAGCCTGATGCCTGAATGGTCGCCAGCCCCGGCGCATTCTGTGACGCCATGGTGACAAGGAAAAACGGTACACCGACGCTGAGCAGTAGCGAAGGGGTGAACTGCGGCGTAATCCACTGCGGAGCAACAAAAACCATATCGTTTGCCACTGGCGACAGCGCGCCGGTTAGCAGGGCGATGATCCCGCCTGCCGCTAACGCCGCAACGACCGCAAAACGTGGGTAGAGCGCTTTGCATAACAGCCAGGCGGCGAACATCCCGCCGCATAGCGGGAGATTATCCTGCAAACTGCCAAATGCCTGCAGACCAAAACGCAACAGGATCCCCGCCAGCATTGCCGCCGCCAGCGAATGCGGAATGATCTTCATGAGGCGGGCAAACAGTCCCGTCACGCCGCATAGCAGGATCAGCGCGTTGGCGAAAACAAATATTCCCACCGCCTGCGCTAACGTCGCTCCCTGTAATCCACTGACCAGTAAAGCCGCGCCTGGAGTTGACCATGCGGTGAGGATGGGGACTTTACGCCATAGCGTTAATACCAGCGTGCTGACGCCCATCGCCAGGCCAAGGGCGGTCATCCAGCCGGCTATTTGCCCGGCATCGGCGCCAGCGGCGGCGGCCGCTTGCCAGATAATGGCGGCAGAACTGGCATAGCCTACCAGCACGGCGACAAATCCCGCGAGCAGCGTGGGGATGGGAAGGGTAAAGGAGCGCATGAACACCTCTTGTGCGTTATAACATACGACGAAGGTAGCATTGTGCGTTATAGCGTACAACTGGTAATATCAAGAAAATGATGAGGAGCCATCCATGAATATTGCGCAACATCTGGCAACGACGCTGAAAAGCCTGCGTCAGCAGCGCGGCTGGAGTTTGTCGCGGCTGGCGGAAGAAACCGGGGTATCGAAAGCGATGCTCGGGCAAATTGAACGTAATGAATCCAGTCCAACGGTCGCGACATTGTGGAAGATAGCCACCGGCCTTAATGTGGCGTTTTCGACGTTCATCGTTGCCGATGAGACGGCTGCGCCCGCCGCCTTCGACCCGCAGCAGCAGGCGATGGTAGTGACGCCGATTTTTCCCTGGGATCCTGAGCTACGTTTTGACCATTTTTCAATTACCCTCGCCCCCGGCGCGCTGAGCGAATCGACGCCGCATGAGACCGGCGTCATTGAACATGTCGTGGTCATTAGCGGTACGCTGGATTTATGTCTGCAGGGGCAGTGGCATTCATTGCAGGCGGGAGAAGGGCGGCGCTTTGCCGGCGACCTGACGCACGCTTACCGCAATAGCGGCGCGCAGAAGGCGCACTTTCATTCACTGATTCATTATCCAAAAGAAAAAGCCGCGGACTAATCCGCGGCCAATCAAGATGACTGAGACTAAAATTCACAACGTGACGAGGAAAATCCGGAATACGCAGCCACTGTAACCTTGCCGGGTTTTCATGAGAAATAGCTTTTTCTTCAATGCTTTGCCGATTTCTGCAAATTCGCTGTGCGGGCGCGGCGGAAAATGTTTTCGTCTACGCCCAGTTCTGACTACAATAGCCGCCATTTCGACCCCCTATAACGGATAACGACGAGCGTATGCGCCTGCAAAACCATCATCTTGAACTTCTTAGTCCTGCCCGCGATGCCGGGATCGCCCGTGAAGCGATTTTACACGGCGCCGACGCGGTCTATATCGGCGGGCCGGGCTTCGGCGCGCGCCATAATGCCAGCAATAGCCTGAGCGATATCGCCAACCTGGTGCCGTTTGCGCATCGCTTTGGCGCTAAGGTGTTTGTGACGCTGAATACCATTCTTCATGATGATGAACTGGAACCGGCGCAACGTCTGATTACCGATCTGTACGAGACCGGCGTTGATGCATTGATCGTGCAGGATATGGGGATAATGGAGCTGGATCTGCCGCCGATTGAGCTGCATGCGAGCACCCAGTGCGATATCCGCAGCGTTGAGAAAGCGAAGTTTCTCTCTGATGCGGGCTTCAGCCAGATTGTTCTGGCCCGCGAACTCAACCTCGATCAAATTAAAGCGATCTACGATAATACCGACGCGACTATCGAGTTCTTTATTCACGGCGCCTTATGCGTAGCCTATTCCGGTCAGTGCTATATTTCTCACGCGCAAACCGGACGTAGCGCCAACCGCGGCGACTGCTCTCAGGCTTGCCGCCTGCCTTACACCCTGAAAGACGATCAGGGGCGCGTTGTGGCCTATGAAAAACATCTGTTGTCGATGAAAGATAACGATCAGACCGCCAACCTGGCGGCATTGATCGACGCCGGCGTGCGCTCCTTTAAAATTGAAGGGCGCTATAAAGATATGAGTTATGTGAAAAATATCACCGCTCACTATCGTCAGATGCTGGATCGTATTATTGAAGATCGCGGCGATCTCGCGCGTTCTTCCGCCGGGCGTACAGAACACTTCTTCGTGCCGTCGACCGATAAAACGTTCCATCGCGGCAGCACCGACTATTTTGTTAACGCGCGTAAGGGCGATATCGGCGCGTTTGATTCGCCGAAATTTATCGGCCTGCCGGTAGGCGAAGTATTAAAAGTCGGAAAAGATTATCTCGATGTTGAAGTGACCGACGCATTGACGAATGGTGACGGCCTCAATGTGATGATCAAACGTGAAGTTGTCGGCTTCCGCGCCAATACGGTGGAGAAAACGGGGGAAAATCGTTATCGCGTCTGGCCAAACGAAATGCCGGCAGACCTGCATAAAGTGCGTCCGCACGAGGCGCTTAATCGTAACCTCGACCATAACTGGCAGCAGGCGCTTCTGAAAACTTCCAGCGAGCGCCGCATTGCGGTTGATATCGCGCTGAGCGGCTGGCAGGAACAGCTGGTGCTGACCATGACCTGCGAAGACGGCGTCAGCGTCACGCATACACTGGATGGCGAATTCGCCGAAGCGACCCAGGCGGAAAAAGCGCTGGCCAATTTACGTGATGGCGTGGCGAAGCTCGGCCAGACCATTTATTACCCGCGTGATGTGCAGATTAATCTGCCGGCGCTGTTTGTTCCGAACAGTATGCTTAACCAACTGCGCCGTGAAACCGCAGAGATGCTCGATCAGGCGCGCCTCGATGCCTGGCAGCGCGGAACGCGTAAACCGGTCTCCGTACCACCGCCGGTGTATCCGGAAACGCATCTGTCGTTCCTGGCGAACGTTTATAACCACAAAGCGCGCGCTTTCTACCAGCGCTATGGCGTTCAGCTGATTGATGCGGCGTATGAAGCTCATGAAGAGAAAGGCGACGTGCCGGTGATGATCACCAAGCATTGCCTACGATTCGCCTTCAACCTGTGTCCGAAGCAGGCCAAAGGTTCGATAAAGAGCTGGAAGGCGACGCCGATGCAGCTGATTCACGGTGACGAAGTGTTAACCCTGAAATTTGATTGCCGTCCGTGCGAAATGCACGTAGTGGGTAAAATCAAAAATCATATTCTCAAAATGCCCCATCCGGGCAGCATCGTCGCCTCCGTCAGTCCTGACGAACTGATGAAAACGCTGCCCAAGCGTAAGGGCGCGTAAGAACCATTCTCACGGCGGGCAGTTATGCGCCTTTGCTTTGCGCGCGTACTGCCGGTGATAATGTTCGCGCAGCGAGCTGGCGGTGTCCTCAGCCCGGCTGCGTAGTTCATCGCAATCAGCCTCGTGCAGTAATCGCTGTTCGAGGCTTTGCATCGGGAAATAATCATGCCCCTGACGCTGGGCGAGCAGATGCCCGGAAAATAACCCACACATCAATACCACTGCCGCTATTCCTCTCCGCCACATATCATTTTCCATATCAATAGATAACGCGGGATTAATATGATTGATTTAATATTGGTTTTTTTATGGCGTTATCAAAGAAGCGCAAGGCTTTGTCAGGCGTGGCTGAAGAAGGATGAAAAAAGCCTGGCGCGATGAGCGCCAGGCTGGAGATGTGTTATATCAGGCACGAAGCCCGGCAGCGTTCATCAGCAGGCGGAAAATCATACTGACGGCGCCCAGCGCCAGCACGCTAGCGCCCCATATGGCTGCCAGCCATAGCAGACGTTTTATCCATGAATGCTCCATCAGTGATATCCCTCGCCAGTTTGAACTTTGCCGCGGAAAACGTAGTAGCTCCAGAAGGTATACCCAAGAATGACGGGAATAATCAGTAACGCGCCAACCAGCATAAAGCCCTGACTTTGCGGCGGCGCCGCGGCCTGCCATAACGAAATCCCTGGCGGAATAATATTCGGCCAAATGCTGATCCCAAGTCCGCTAAACCCAAGGAAGACGAGCCCCAGCGTCAACACGAACGGCAGGGCGTGAGCATCTCGTTGCCCAAGGGTGCGCCATAACCAGGCGCTGAGGGCGATAACCAATAGCGGCACCGGCAGCAGGTAAAACAGATTCGGCAGACTAAACCAGCGCTCGGCGATCGCCGGCTGGGAGAGCGGCGTCCACAGGCTAATCACGGCTATTATCACCAGTAAGGCCAGCAGCAGAAGGCGTGAAGTTCTGCGCATGATATTCTGCAGCGGATTCTCGCTCTTCATTACCAGCCAACTGGCGCCCAGTAACGCGTAGGCAACGGTGAGGCTGAAACCGCAGAATAGGGTAAATGGCGTCAGCCAATCCCACATTCCACCGCTAAAGCTGCGACCGCTGACCGGAAAACCATGAATGACCGCGCCGACGACCATGCCCTGGGTGAATGTCGCCAGTAGCGATCCGCCCAGAAAAGCTTTATCCCAGAAAGGACGGTGCGAAGGGGTCGCTTTGAAGCGAAACTCGAAGGCCACACCGCGAAAAATAAGGCCAATCAGCATCAGGGTTAACGGTACCGACAGCGCGTCGATAATCACCGCATAGGCCAGCGGAAAGGCGCCGAAGAGACCAGCGCCGCCAAGCACCAGCCAGGTTTCATTGCCATCCCATACCGGGGCGACGCTGTTGACCATCACGTCGCGCTCATCGCCGCCGCGTACGGCGGCAAACAGAATGCCGATCCCTAAGTCGAAACCGTCCATGACGATATACATCAGGGTGGCAAACACGATGATAACAAACCAAATAACCGATAAATCAATACCCATTAGCGGGACTCCTTGTGCTGAAAACCATCCGTCGCGGCAGAAAGCGGACGCGCCGGCGTACCTGATGGCACAGGCGTCTGCTCTTGCGGACCTTTGCGGATCAGGCGCAGCATATAGCTATAGCCAACGCCGAATACCGAGCTGTAGACGGCAATAAATGCCAGCAGGCTAATGGTCATATGCAGATCACCGTGAGCTGATACGGCCTCGGAGGTGCGCTGTATACCGTAAACGACCCATGGCTGGCGCCCGACTTCGGTGGTCACCCATCCAGCAAGTATCGCAATCAGGCCGGAAGGTCCCATCCATAACGCGAAGCGCAGGAAAGGTTTTGAGGTATACAGACGCTGCCGATAGCGCAGCCATAGGGCAATGACGCCGAGCAGAATCATTAACATTCCCAGACCGGCCATCAGACGAAATGACCAGAACACAACGGTTGAGTTGGGGCGATCTTCCGGAGCGAACTCCTTCAGCGCCGGTACCTGTTTATCGAGGCTGTGAGTCAGGATTAGGCTGCCGAGGGCAGGGATCTCCAGCCCATAGCGGGTACGTTCTTGTTGCATATCCGGCCAGCCAAAGAGCAGCAGCGGCGTCGGTTTGCCCGGCGGATTTTCCCAGTGGCCTTCGATGGCGGCAATTTTCGCCGGTTGATGTTTCAGGGTGTTTAGCCCATGCATATCGCCGATTAATGCCTGAATGGGGGCGACAAGCAGCGTCATCCATAGCGCCATAGAGAACATCGCACGGATGGCGGGGGTGTGGTTGCCACGGAGCAAATGCCATGCGGCGGATGCGCCCACGAACAACGCACTGCTAAGAAACGCCGCGACGGACATGTGGAATAAGCGGTATGGGAAGGAGGGGTTAAAGATAACGGCGAACCAATCAACGGGTACGACCTGACCGTTAACGATTTCGAAGCCTTGTGGCGTTTGCATCCAGCTGTTTGAGGCAAGGATCCAGAATGTGGAAATGATAGTGCCCAGCGCCACCATGCAGGTGGCGAAAAAATGCAGGCCGGGGCCGACGCGGTTCCAGCCAAATAACATCACGCCAAGGAAACCGGCCTCAAGGAAGAAAGCGGTAAGAACTTCATAAGTTAGGAGCGGGCCAGTAATGCTGCCTGCGAACTGAGAGAAACCACTCCAGTTGGTGCCGAACTGGTAGGCCATAACCAGCCCCGAGACCACCCCCATACCAAAGTTGACGGCAAAGATTTTCGACCAGAAATGATACAGCGAGCGCCAGACAGGATTCTTTGTTTTTAACCATAATCCCTCAAGCACCGCCAGGTAGCTGGCAAGACCGATGGTTATGGCGGGGAAGATAATATGAAATGAGACAGTAAAGGCGAATTGGATCCGCGCCAGATGAAATGCATCAAGACCGAACATGCTGGACTCCACAACAAAATTGATTCAACGCAATTTTAAGGGGTGGCGGGGAGTGATAGCAGAGGCAGAAATGGGGTTTTTTATGATAACAGTTATAGACTGTTATCCTTTTTATACTAATTTCATATTTATGAAATTAGTATTTATGTCATCATGAATAATGAATTGCTGGTTGTGATCTTTTTTTAATGCTACTTCACATGTTTTTTTACGATTTTCCTTAGTGCTTCTCCTGCTTTCTATTAATTACTCTGGTAGATTGGAAATGTTTGGTGTTTAATGCAAACGCGAGGTTCAAGTATTTACATTTTATATGTGAATTCTTTATTTATTGTTTTTTGATATATTTAGTGAGTGGAGATAAGGGAGGCGACTTGTCACAGAACGGACTGCGAAGTTTGTGTATCACATTGGCTCTAATGAGTATCTTTTGGCTGGTTGTGTTTGGCGGACTCTATCTTATTTTTTGAATTCAACGGTTACATCCAGAAGAGATTGAATCACCTGGTGTGTAATTAATTTGTTTTATATCAGTGTCTTGTCGTTTTTTTATGCCAGGTGCATTGTTCAATGGATAATGGTTTAGGTGCGTTAAATTATGTCAAAAAGACTGGCGAGGAATGAATTTATCTTATTGTGAATTTTCCTTAGTGGAGGAGTTGTTGATTCATAATTAAATATCAAGGCGTGTTTACGTTGGCGCCAGTTGGGATCTCAACGATAGACCATGACGTATGGTTCATAAATCAAATGAATATTGGTGATTATGAAGCGTTTATCAATGTAACCTAAATGCGAACATTATATTAACACTAGTAGGGTTTGATGGTATTTCAGTAGTAAAGTTAACGCGCGAATATTATTCCTGCACTGGTTCAAGAAGCACATTGTTGTATATCAGTTATTAGAACCTGCCATTTTTAGTCAACTGTTATAAGATATGAGTCTCGATTGTTAAATGGATGCGGTAATGAAAAAGTATCAGCAGCTTGCGCAACAATTAACCGACCAGATCGCCCTCGGCGTTTGGCAACCCGGCGATCGGCTGCCCTCCTTACGCGAACAGGTTGTCAGCAGCGGAATGAGCTTTATGACCGTCAGCCATGCCTACCAGTTACTGGAAAGCCAGGGACGTATTATCGCTCGTCCGCAATCGGGTTATTACGTTGCGCCGCAGCCGGTGAAGCAGCGTCAACCTGATCCCCCGGCGCAGGTGACGCGCAATGAATCCGTTGATATCAACACCTATATTTTCGACGTCCTGCAGGCCAGCCGTCAGGCGTCGATGCTGCCTTTTGCCTCCGCCTTTCCCGACCCGCGGCTGTTTCCTCTACAGCAGCTAAATCGTTCTCTGGCGCAGGTGAGTAAGACCGCCACCGCCATGAGTGTGATTGAGAACCTGCCGCCGGGTAACGATGAGCTTCGTCATGCTATTGCCCGGCGTTATGCGTTGCAGGGAATGAACGTATCGCCGGATGAGATCGTCATTACCGCCGGTGCGTTGGAAGCGCTAAACCTCAGCCTGCAGGCCGTGACTGAGCCCGGCGACTGGGTCGTCGTAGAAAATCCGTGCTTTTACGGTGCGCTGCAGGCGCTCGAACGGTTACGACTTAAGGCGCTATCGGTGGCCAGCGATGTGAAAGAGGGGATCGATCTGGCCGCGCTCGAACAGGCATTGCAAAGTTACCCGGTAAAAGCCTGCTGGCTGATGACCAATAGCCAGAACCCGCTCGGATTTACGCTGTCGGCGGACAAAAAAGCGCGGCTGGTAGCGCTATTGACGCGCTACAACGTCATGTTAATTGAAGATGACGTTTACAGTGAGTTGTACTTTGGACGGGAAAAACCGCTACCCGCAAAGTACTGGGATCGTGATGAGATGACGCTGCACTGCAGCTCATTTTCCAAATGCCTGGTTCCAGGTTTTCGTATCGGCTGGGTCGCCGCTGGCCGACATGCCCGCCGTATTCAGCAACTGCAACTGATGAGTACGCTATCGACCAGTTCGCCGATGCAACTGGCGCTGGTGGATTATCTCTCTACCAAACGCTACGACGCGCATTTACGCCGGTTGCGGCGTCAGCTTGCCGAGCGAAAACAGCTGGCCTGGCAAGCGCTACTGCGTTTTTTACCCGCCGAGGTCAAAATTCACCATAGCGACAGCGGTTATTTCCTGTGGCTTGAGTTGCCCGCCGGCGTCGATGCTGGCGAACTCAGTGCTCTGGCGTTACGGGATAACATCAGTATTGCGCCGGGTAAGATGTTTTCTACCACCGCTAACTGGACCTCATTCTTCCGTTTTAATACCGCATGGGGCTGGGGAGAAAAAGAGGAGCAGGGAGTCAAACGGCTCGGCGAACTTATACGTCAACTTTTGCCTTAGTTTATTCATCGCTATTTTTTTAATTGCCGGTTTATTTTTCTCCGGCAATTAATTTTCGGCATTCTCGTATTCATTAATCAGGGTTAAATACCCGCTCACGCCGGGCTGTCATAGGGAATATGCATACTCACCCCTATGCCATAACTCCTTGTCTATAATCCATATTATCGAATCGTGGCGGCGATTTTTGCGGAATGCGCCCCGGGTCACAACCTGAGGAAATATCCCCAGAGCCCCGCAGGCCGCCGTCTACCCTTATTAAGGGAGATATTTTTACGGCACGGCTGCCGCTACTTTTATTCTGACAGGAGTAAGTTCAAATGAGCAAAAAATTTGCCCGTGGCAGCCTGTGCGTGCTGAGTATGGTTTTTGTTACTGCGCAAGCCGCAGAACCGCCGACATCGCTGGATAAAGGTGAAGGTCGGCTCGATATTATTGCCTGGCCGGGTTATATCGAACGCGGCCAGACGGATAAGAATTATGACTGGGTAAGTCAATTCGAAAAAGAGAGCGGCTGCCAGGTTAATGTGAAAACTGCCGCCACCTCCGATGAAATGGTCAGTTTGATGGCGAAGGGCGGCTACGATCTGGTCACCGCATCCGGCGACGCCTCGTTGCGCCTGATTATGGGCAAGCGTGTACAGGCGATAAATACCGCGCTGATCCCCAACTGGAAAACGCTTGACCCGCGAGTTGCTAAAGGCGCGTGGTTTAACGTCGGCGATAAAGTGTACGGCACGCCCTATCAGTGGGGGCCGAACCTGCTGATGTACAACACCAAAACCTTCCCGACGCCGCCGGATAGCTGGAAAGTGGTTTTCGTCAAACAGGATTTACCGGACGGAAAAAGTAACCAGGGGCGGGTTCAGGCCTATGATGGACCGATTTATATCGCCGACGCGGCGCTCTTTGTCAAAGCAACGCAGCCGCAGTTAGGAATTAACGATCCCTATGAACTCACTGAAACACAGTATCAGGCGGTGTTAAAGGTTCTGCAGGATCAGCATCCGCTGGTTCACCGCTACTGGCACGATGCGACCGTTCAGATGAGCGACTTCAAAAACGAAGGGGTGGTTGCTTCCGGCTCCTGGCCATATCAGGCCAATGGCCTTAAAGGCGAAGGGCAGCCCGTTGCTACCGTCTTCCCGAAAGAAGGCGTGACCGGCTGGTCTGATACCACGATGTTACATAGTGAGGCGAAGCATCCGGTATGCGCTTATAAGTGGATGAACTGGTCGCTGACGCCGAAAGTACAGGGCGATGTCGCCGCCTGGTTTGGATCGCTGCCAGTCGTGCCGCAGGGCTGTAAGGCGAGCACGCTACTGGGAGACAAAGGCTGCGAAACTAACGGCTACAACCAATTCGACAAGATTGCGTTCTGGAAAACGCCAATTGCCCAAGGCGGCAAATATGTCCCTTATAGCCGTTGGACTCAGGACTATATCGCGATTATGGGTGGCCGCTAAGCGCCTGGAGATTGAACATGACGTACGCGGTAGAGTTTAATGACGTTTCGCGTCTGTACGGTGACGTGCGCGCGGTGGATGGCGTGAGCATCGCCATTCGCGATGGTGAATTTTTCTCTATGCTGGGGCCGTCCGGCTCCGGCAAAACTACCTGCCTGCGCTTAATCGCAGGCTTCGAACAGCTATCCGGCGGTTCGATTCGTATTTTTGGCCAGCCTGCCAGCGAATTACCGCCATGGCAGCGCGACGTGAACACGGTTTTTCAGGATTACGCGTTATTCCCTCATATGTCGATTATCGACAACGTCGCCTACGGGCTGATGGTGAAAGGCATGGGCAAAAAAGAACGCCATCTTCGCGCCCAGCAAGCATTAGAAAAAGTGGCGCTTGGATTTGTTCACGCGCGTAAACCTTCACAGCTTTCCGGCGGCCAGCGGCAGCGGGTCGCCATTGCCCGCGCATTGGTTAATCAACCGCGGGTGCTGCTCTTAGATGAACCGTTGGGAGCGTTGGATTTAAAACTACGTGAACAGATGCAGGTGGAGTTAAAAAAACTTCAGCAATCGCTGGGTATCACTTTCATTTTTGTTACCCACGATCAGGGTGAAGCGCTATCGATGTCCGATCGCGTGGCGGTGTTTAATAATGGTCGCATTGAACAGGTCGACTCGCCGCACGATCTCTATTTACGTCCTAAAACCGCCTTTGTCGCCGGATTCGTCGGCACCGCGAACGTTTTTACCTCTGAAATTTCTCAGAGGCTATGTGGCTTGTCCGGCGCCTGGTCGTTGCGCCCGGAACATATCCGCCTGAATAGCGGCGGTGATATCCAGGTACAGGGGACCGTCCAGGCGGTACAGTTTCAGGGCGCGTCCACGCGTATTGAACTGAAACTCGCTGCGGGCGATAAGTTGTTAGTCAGCCAGACCAACGTCGATGTCGGGGCGGCGGTTGGCACACCGCAGTTGGGGCAGCAGGTATCAGCCGGCTGGTCGCGTTCGGCGATGGTTTCCCTGGAAAACGGAGGCTGAGATGACGATGGCGCTTGTGCAACCGACGACCGGGCGAGTGTCAGGACTGTTCTGGCGAAAACCCTCATTGGGCCTGTTTTTACTGCTGCTGGGGCCGTTGATGTGGTTTGGCATCGTCTATCTGGGATCGCTCCTGACGCTGTTATGGCAAAGCTTCTATACCTTTGATGACTTTACGATGTCGGTCACCACGGATTTGACGCTCGCTAACCTGAAGGCGCTGTTCAATCCCGCCAACTACGACATCATTATCCGTACCCTGGTGATGGCCATCTGCGTGACTATGGCCAGCGCAATCCTGGCATTGCCGATGGCCTGGTATATGGCGCGTTATACCCGCGGCAAGATGAAAGCTTTCTTTTATATCGCGGTAATGTTGCCGATGTGGGCAAGTTATATCGTCAAGGCCTACGCCTGGACGCTATTGCTGGCGAAAGATGGCGTGGCGCAATGGTTCCTCGGCCACCTTGGTCTGGAGAGCGTGTTAAATATGGTATTGACCATCCCGGCGGTCGGCGGCAATACCTTGTCGACCTCCGGGCTTGGGCGATTCATGGTATTTGTCTATATCTGGCTGCCGTTCATGATCCTGCCGGTGCAGGCGGCGCTGGAACGTCTGCCGCCATCGCTGTTGCAGGCCTCAGCCGATTTAGGCGCCCGACCGCAACAAACCTTCCGCTACGTGGTACTGCCTTTAGCCATACCGGGTATCGCGGCAGGTTCTATCTTTACCTTTTCCCTCACGCTTGGCGATTTTATTGTCCCGCAACTGGTGGGGCCGCCCGGTTTCTTTATCGGCAACATGGTCTATTCGCAGCAGGGCGCGATTGGCAATATGCCGATGGCGGCGGCGTTCACGTTAGTGCCGATTGTTCTTATTGCACTCTATCTGGCGTTTGTTAAGCGCCTGGGAGCGTTTGATGCACTCTGAACGCGCACCGTTGTTTCTCAAAATCGCCACCTGGGGGGGAGTGATATTTCTCCATTTTCCACTGCTGATTATCGCCCTGTATGCCTTTAACACAGAGGATGCCGCTTTTAGCTTCCCGCCGAAGGGGCTGACTTTACGCTGGTTCAGCGAGGCGGCAGCTCGTGCCGATATTATTGAATCGGTGACGTTGTCACTTAAAATCGCCGCCTTGTCCACGGGGATTGCGCTGGTGCTAGGTACGCTTGCCGCCGGGGCGCTGTGGCGGAGCAGGTTTTTTGGTAAGAATGCCGTGTCGCTGCTGTTGCTGTTGCCGATTGCGCTTCCCGGCATTATTACCGGTCTGGCGCTATTGACGGCATTTAAAGCCGTTAATCTTGAGCCTGGCTTGCTAACTATCGTAGTGGGTCATGCGACCTTCTGCGTGGTGGTGGTGTTTAACAACGTCATTGCCCGATTTCGCCGGACATCATGGAGTCTGGTGGAAGCATCAATGGATCTTGGCGCAACAGGCTGGCAAACCTTCCGTTATGTGGTGCTGCCCAATCTGGGTTCGGCGCTGCTGGCGGGCGGCATGCTGGCCTTCGCTCTTTCCTTTGATGAAATTATCGTCACTACTTTTACTGCCGGACACGAACGGACGCTTCCGCTGTGGTTGTTAAATCAGCTGGGGCGTCCGCGCGATGTGCCGGTCACCAACGTGGTCGCGCTGTTGGTGATGCTAGTGACGACTGTACCCATCCTGGGGGCCTGGTGGCTAACCCGTGACGGCGAGTATAACGCCGAAAGCGGAAAATAATACACTTTACAGGATCATGCTATGCAACATAACCTTTTGATAAACGGTAAATTAGTGGCGGGTGAGGGCGAAGTTCTGCCGGTATTTAATCCTGCCAACGGTGAAGCGATTATTGAGATTGCGGAGGCGACCGAGGCGCAGGTCGATGCCGCCGTCAATGCTGCAGATCGTGCGTTTGTCAGCTGGAGCCAGACAACGCCGAAAACTCGCGCCGAATGTTTACTGAAAATGGCTGACGTTATTACCGAACATGCAGAAACGCTGGCGAAACTGGAGTCTTTAAACTGCGGTAAACCGCTGCATTGTGTTATCAATGACGAAATGCCGGCGATTGCCGATGTGTTTCGCTTCTTCGCCGGCGCCGCGCGTTGTCTGCCGGGAATGGCGGCAGGAGAGTATCTGGAGGGTCATACTTCGATGATCCGCCGCGATCCTGTCGGCGTAGTGGCCTCGATTGCACCGTGGAACTATCCGTTGATGATGGCGGCCTGGAAGCTGGCGCCCGCGCTGGCGGCTGGTAACTGCGTGGTCATTAAACCTTCGGAAATCACTCCGCTTACGGCATTGAAGTTGGCGGAGCTCGCAAAAGATATTTTCCCGGCCGGGGTCATTAACGTGCTTTTTGGCCGTGGTCCAACCGTTGGCGATCCGCTCACCGGCCACAGTAAAGTACGCATGGTTTCCCTGACCGGCTCGATCGCCACCGGCGCCCATATCATTGGTCATACGGCTTCTTCGATTAAACGTACCCATATGGAGCTGGGTGGTAAAGCGCCGGTTATCGTTTTTGATGATGCTGATATTGATGCCGTCGTTGAAGGCATTCGCACCTTCGGTTTTTATAACGCCGGCCAGGACTGTACTGCCGCCTGTCGTATCTATGCGCAGCAAGGCGTCTACGATCGGCTGGTTGAAAAATTAGGCGCTGCCGTGGCCAGCCTGAAAATGGGGCAACCGGACGATCCGTCTACGGAGCTGGGGCCGGTGAGTTCTCTTGCGCATCTGGAGCGGGTGACAGCAGCGGTCAACGCCGCACGCGCTTTACCGCATATTAAAGTGGTCACCGGCGGCAGTCGCGCTGCGGGTAATGGTTACTATTTCCAGCCCACGCTGTTGGCTGGCGCCCGGCAGCAAGATGCTATCGTACAACGTGAAGTTTTTGGCCCGGTAGTCAGCGTGACGTCGTTTAGCGACGAGGAACAAGTGTTAACCTGGGCTAATGATTCGCAGTATGGTCTGGCCTCCTCGGTATGGACGCAGGATGTTGGTCGCGCCCATCGTCTGAGCGCGCGATTACAGTATGGTTGCACCTGGGTAAACACCCATTTCATGCTGGTTAGCGAAATGCCGCACGGTGGGCAGAAGTTGTCTGGATACGGCAAAGATATGTCGATGTACGGCCTGGAGGATTACACGGTGGTACGGCATGTGATGGTGAAACATTAAACATTAACGTACCGGCAGAATTATCAGGCTAATAGTTGCAATAGCAACAAATGTTAAAACAGATAAGGGGTAATATGAGAGTATTCTTATACCCCTTCAAGAGCTAAGCCATTGTGAGTGCCGGAGATAAGCGCCGGATGGGGTGTAAACCACTAAGCATGTTATTAATAACGAGATCCCTGCAGGATAATGCGGGGATTTTTTTTATGTTTCGTCTTTTATACCGATGTAATGATTAACGTTTGTCTTTTTTAGATGGCAGACCAGAGTGGCGGCGCTCGCGAATATAAGAGATTAGACTATAGACGGCGACCACCAATAAAACTAAAGCCATTAGCAGGGCAATTATTCCTGACATAAGCGACCTCAAATAAGTAAGATAAAACAAATACGTTATAACGAATAGTCATGAACTTATGTGGAAACCCGTGAGTTTGCAAATAATAATTTCTATCACTTAGCAGAATAAATAGCACTAAAAAACAAAATAAAATTGACAGTCCGCATCACCAATAAGACTGAGGCAGTCGTCCGTTGAGTCTCGCACAAGTCAATTTAAGAAAATTCTCACCCCATATAGTCAGTGTAACTAAATATCTATCACACCGTATGAGGAAGGCCAGATCATTTTGTTATTGCCAATAATATAAATATTCACCTATTAGCAGGAGATCATTTGGCGGATAACTTCTGGCGCTACCGATAGCGGAAAATGTTGATTGTAGCGATAATGTTAAGTTTATGTTGAGTATCACGGCGAGAGCAGTTGCTGGTGTGGATGTGATTTGACTTTGTCGCGCCGATCATGAGAAAATTTTACATAATTTGTTATTCTGAAGTTGAATTGGTTTTGAAAAAGCTAGCTTTTCTCTTGTTACTCACCGGCGTAAGCGTGATGCTTTACGGTAATCTCCCTGCCCAGCGTATTAGTAGTTGTGAAAGACAGGGGGCAACGGCGGGCGTTTGCACCGCGGTAGAGTGGGATAATGAACAGCTAAATTTCTTGCCGCAATATAACCCGGAAAATGCTAAGACTATTGCTGTGCTTCAGCGACAACTTTCCGGGGCGCGCGCGACAGTTAAATCTTAAAAAAGCAGCCCTTGAGGCTGCTTTTTTAGGTTTAGTTGCTGAAAAAATTACTAAAACCAACCGAAACGAACGGATAACAAGCTAATAAGCGCAAGCGCTGCGCCGACATTAATCAGAATTACGGTTTTGCTGGAAACATCCATAACGCCACCTTTATGAGTAAGCCCCTACAGTTATAGTCGGTAGCGCAGTGTTGTGCTATCGGACAACGCTGAATCGACCGTTTTTACACTGTCCTGACAGCGGCTTGTTTTGTGAGGTGTTGATCTCTGACGAATTGAGTAATGCGGGACAGGATGGCGCGGGTGACGCGATATCTGGCAGGGAAGGAAAAAATGACTTTATACCAGAAGATGCTGGTTTTTTATGCAGTGATGGGCTGTATTTGCGCGTTGATAAGCTGGTTTTTAACCAAGGAAAGCCGTTGTATTCGCCTGCTGGCTGCGTTGTTAATTGGTGCCACCTGGCCATTCAGCTTCCCTATGGCGCTGCTGGTTTCTTTATTCTGAACAACAGAAATGGCTGGCCTAATTGTCTTGATAACTGTATATAAATACAGTTAAAAATAATAAGGATGCCATCTGATGAACAGCTTCTATTCGCATTTAGCCGGTGCAACGGTCCGTTGGTTTGATTTCCAAGGCCAGGGGGACCCTATTGTGTTCATTCATGGGTTAGGTTGCGCCTCTTCATACGATTACCCGCCAGTGGTTTCTAACCCTATATTGAATGGGCGCCGGGCCTTACTAATTGATCTTCCAGGCTATGGTTACAGCGATAAACCGCTTCAGTTTGGCTATCGAATTGCTGATCAGGCTGCGGTCGTTGTGGAGTGGCTGAACAAATTGCAGGTCAGCCGCTGCATTCTCTACGGCCATAGTATGGGAGGCAGTGTGGCTATTGAGGCAGCGCAGCGGCTGGGCAAACGCGTTGAGTCCTTAATTGTCGCCGAGCCCAATCTCTATGCCGGTGGGGGATTCTATAGCTGTAAAATCGCCGGGCAGACGGAAGATGATTTTATCGCCAACGGCTATCAGTCGATGCTGGCGGCAGAAACGTCCCCATGGAAAGGTTGCCTACAAAATAGCGCACCGTGGGCGTTATGGCGGGGAGCTACCAGCCTGGTAGTAGGCGCTTCTCCCTCGTGGTTTGAGCGTTTTATTCACCTGCAATGCCGCAAGACGCTTATTTACGGTAGTTTATCGCTACCCTCACAGGAAGCGGAAGACGTCAAAACTGCGGGTATCGCATTGGCTGTCATACCACAGGCGGGGCATTCGATGGCGTGGGAAAACCCGGCCGCGCTGGCGCGCGTGATTGCCGGGTTGCTCTGAAACCATTGCGGGAAATCAGAACGGTAATTCGCGCGGGCGAGTTTGCATGGTTATCCAGCGAAGTTCGGTGAATTCGGCGATCCCGGCGCGTCCGCCGAAGCGGCCATAGCCGGACGATTTACAGCCGCCGAAAGGCATCTGTGCTTCATCATGTACGGTAGGGCCGTTAATATGGCAAATACCGGTTTGCAGGTTCTGCGCCACATTCCAGGCGCGAGCGGTATCGCGGCTATAAACCGCTGCCGCCAGGCCGTATTCGCTCTCGTTAGCGACGGCCAGAGCCTCTTCCTCGCCGTTGACTCGAATCACCGATTTGACCGGGCCAAAAGATTCTTCATGCCATATTCGCATCTCACGCGTCACGCCATCCAGCAGGGTGGCACGCATTTGCGTTGATTCCGCCTTTCCACCGCAGAGCAAACGAGCTCCCTTGTTCAGAGCATCATCAATCAACGCGTTGCAGCGTTGTACCGTTTTCATATCGACCACCGGGCCGAGAAGCGTAGAAGGCAGCGCGGCGGCGCGTTGGCTGATTAATGCGACGAACTCATCCGCGATGCTCTCATCGACAATTATGCGTTCGGTGGACATACAAATCTGTCCGGCGTTAGCGAAAGCGCCAAAAATCGCGCCCGCCGCCGCCTGCTGAAGATCGGCATCATCCAGTACCAGTAGAGGCGCTTTGCCACCCAGCTCAAGTATTGCCGGTTTAAGGTATTCTCCACAGGTGCGGGCAATAATGCGCCCAACGGGGGTCGACCCGGTAAAATTCACGCGTCGTACGGCGGGGTGAGCGATCAGTGTTTCCACCAGCGCAGGCGCGTCGGCTGGCGAGCAGGTGAGATAATTCACCACGCCGTCGGGAAAGCCCGCCGCGGCGAGGGCATCGATGATTAAGCTATGCGTCGCGGGCGAGAGTTCCGAGCCCTTGAGAATCACCGTATTGCCGCACGCCAGCGGCGTGGCGATGGCTCTGGTGGCCAGAATCAGCGGTGCGTTCCACGGCGCCATAGCCAATACGATGCCTGCGCCCTGACGCAAGCCCATCGCCAGATTACCCGGCACATCAGAGGGAATCACTTGTCCTTCTATTTGGGTGGTTAGCGCTGCAGCTTCGCGTAAGATATCTGCCGCCAGATGCACGTTAAATCCGGCCCAGTGCGCCGTCGCGCCGGTCTCCGCCGCCATGGTAGCAATAAATTTCGCCTCTCTAAGCTGCATTTGCGCGGCGGCTTCCAGCAACAGCCGGCGACGCTCGGATGGGGTGCTGTCCCGCCATGAAGGGAATGCGGCGGCTGCCCTATCTGCACAGCGACGGGCGTCATTGAGGCTGGCCGCTGCGGCGGTAGAGGCTGTCTCGTTATTTTGCGGATGGCGACGGATAAAAGTGGCGCGGCCTTCGGCATCGTGCCAGCGGCCGCCGCTATATAAGCTGCAGGTTATAGTCATTAGCGTAACCTCATTGGTCTGCGGAGTGTCGAGTCTACCGCCATACCTCATTGCGCAGCGGCGAAAGGGCGGTTATCGCACATCTTTTTTGCAGATTTCTCAGCGGGTCACAACTTAGTACAATAATGAGAACGGCGAACATGGGCCGCAGCAGACACAATCCATTCGCCACGGCCCAAAGAGGAAAGTTAATGTAATGGCTGTACCTGTAGTGCGTCAGAATATTGTTTTAGCTTTTTAATTTTATCTTTTAATATCCAGCTTAACTCAGAAATATTCATTTTTATTTCGTCAATATCGACTGAACTGCCTTCGGTGAAGGCAGGCGTAGCCCCAACTACGCCGCTTGCCAAGGCTTTATTAGTTTCACAACGATAGCCGATATCATAAAGCTTATCGCTTAGCTTTTTCTCGAAAGCGTTGAGATTGTCATAGGCCCTGAGATAGTCCGTAATTTGGGCGGCGGAATGTAATATATAAAATCGTGATTTCACGGCCGGCGTTTTATCAAGATCAATAGCAATTGAGTCGTCGGGAATAAACAGATTAACGGTAGGCACCGCCGCGGCTTGCGAACGTTGAGTCACATCATAGACACCACCATCGTCGGCCTGTAAGGCGGCATGATGTGTTGCGACCAGAAAACAGCCAGGCCAGTAGTTTATTTCCCAGCCCAGCAGCATTTTTCCACCGACCTGTTCGATCGCCGCGCTGACGTTCCAATAGGCGTTTCCCTCGGGCCCCGGTTTATCAATGACCGGGAGATAGATCGGACTGGCGCCAGGATTCAACTGTTCGGCAAATTGCAACAACCGCGGATCGTTGAGGGTGATAGGCTGATAAATCGAATTCGTCATGTAACGCTCCTTTGACTGAAAAGGGACAATGCGGCACGCGAATGGATTTTAGTCGGAAAAAGGCATTTTGTCGTACCGGTGCGCGAGTCACTGGCTTTCGTTATGAGAAGTGCCGCAAATAGCGCTAACCTTATGAGTTAAAGTGTGAATCTAATAGCGATTCATTATTTGCTGGTTGTATTCCGCTGTGCTGTTATTAGTGGGCATATAACAAATTTATAAGGTTTATAACCATGTCTACAGGGAAATCACTACTTGCACTGGCACTAAGCGCACTGCTGCCAGCCGGCGCCGCGTTGGCTGCGGCCAACGACACGCTGGTCTACTGTTCGGAAGCCTCGCCGGAATCCTTTAACCCGCAAATCGCCAGTTCCGGTCCTTCCTTCGTTGCCAGCTCGCAGGTGCTCTATAACCGCCTGATTACCTTTGATCCGCTTAAAAACACACCGATTCCGTCGCTGGCGACCGAATGGAATGTGTCCCCGGATGGTAAAACCTGGACCTTTACGCTGCGTAAGGGCGTGCAGTTCAACAGCAATAAATACTTTAAGCCGACCCGCGATTTCAATGCGGATGATGTGCTGTTCTCGGTGCTGCGCCAGCAGGATCCGCAGCATCCTTATCACAACGTGTCGCAGGGCAATTATGAATATTTCCACGACGTTGGTCTTGATAAGCTGATTAAAGAAGTGAAGAAGATCGATGATTACCACGTTCAGTTTGTGCTGAGCGAGCCCAATGCGGCGTTTCTCGCCGATTGGGGGATGGACTTCGCTTCGATTCTTTCTGCTGAATATGCCGATGCAATGTTGAAAAAAGGGACGCCGGAATACGTTGACAGCTGGCCTATTGGTACCGGCCCCTATGCGCTGCAGCAGTACAAAGTGGATTCACAAATCCGCTATATCGCCAATCCGCATTATTGGGAAGGTGAGGTGCCGACTAAACATCTGATCTTCTCCATCACGCCGAACGTTGAGACTCGTCTGGCTAAGCTGCAGACCAACGAATGCCAGATCATTCCCGCGCCATCGCCGGTACAGTTCCCGGTGATTAAAGGGAATAAAGATCTGGCGTTACACGCGGTGGAGGCGTTGAACGTGGGGTATCTGGCGTTTAATACGCAAAAGAAACCGTTTGATAACGTGCTGGTACGTCAGGCGCTGAACTACGCCACCGACAAGCAGGCGATTGTGAAAGCGGTCTTCCTGGATTCCGGCAACGTGGCGAAATCGCCGATCCCGGCCAATATGCTCGGTTACAAAAAGGATTTGCCGGATTACGACTACAATCCGCAGAAAGCGAAAGCGTTACTTAAGCAGGCCGGGTTGGAGAAGGGCGCAGAAGTGACCCTGTGGTCGATGCCGGTACAGCGCCCGTATAACCCGAACTCGAAGCGTGTCGCTGAAATGATTCAGAACGACTGGAGCAAAGTCGGCATTAAAGCGAAAATCGTCAGCTATGAGTGGGGCGAATACCTTTCCGGTATGCGCAAGGGCGAACATGATAGCGCGCTGTTTGGCTGGATGTCCGATAACGGCGATCCGGACAACTTCGCTGGTACGCTGCTCAGCTGTGATAATATCAAAACCGGCTCCAACGTAGCGCGCTGGTGCGATAAGTCCTATGACGCTCTGGTGAAAAAAGCGCTTCTGGTGAGCGATCCGCAGGCCCGCGACAAACTCTACCAACAGGCTCAGGAAATTTTCTATCAGCAGGCGCCGTGGATCACGCTGGCGACGGGTAAAACTTTCTACGCCACCCGCAGTAACGTCAGCGGCTATAGCGTGAGTCTGATGGGAAGCGATTTTTCCAAAGCTAAGCTGAATTGATCGAAAAGGAGAACAGGATGGCACATCTGGACGATGTCATTGCCAGGGTCGATGACACCATTGCCGGGGGCGTGATTGCCCCTATGAACGAGCTACTGATCGCGTTAAGCGATGATGCTGAGCTGGGCCGTGAAGAGCGTTATACCCAGCAGCAGCGCCTGCGGACAGCGATAGCCCATCACGGGCGGCAACATCATGAAGATCAGGAAGCACGCCGCGAGCAGTTAACCAAAGGCGGCGAGATCCTTTAAGGATGACGTCAGAACTGGCGCCTGGCCACCAGCCAGGCGCCAACCACCAACATCACCGCCCCGCATACTGGCCCGATTAACGCCCGAATCGGCACGCCCTGGGCGCGAATCAAATCAATAACCAATCCGCCAACCAATTGGCTGGCCACCAATACCGCAATGGTTGTCGCCGCGCCCACGTTTTGATAGCCGCTGATGCTGGCGAAGACGAAAAACGAACCCAGCAGGCCGGGAATCAGGGTCCACCATTTGACGTTGAGCGCCAGTTCCTGAAAGCCTGCCGCGCCGTGGCGCAGGAGTAAGATAGTGACAAAAAGCACGATCCCCACCAGCGAATTCAGCAACATGGCGATAAGAATCGTCGAGGCGGATTGGGTAATGCGGACCATCAGGGTGTTTTGCAACACCAGACCGACACCCGCCGCTATCAGGCAGGCAAGGGTGAGCGACTGATTCATGCCTCGCCGTCCGGATCCTGGCGATCGTCGAGCTGTAGCTGCATAAAGGTCAGATCCAGCCAGCGACCGAATTTAGTTCCCACCTGCGGCATCTGCCCAGTGGTGATAAAACCCAGGGTTTCATGCAGATGTAACGAAGCATGGTTGCGGGATTCAATTCCGGCCACCATCACATGTTTGCGCAGACGCCGCGCCTCAGCGATAAGCGCGACTAACAACTTACGGCCAATCCCCTTGCCCTGATGGTCGGGATGGACATATACCGAATGTTCAACGGTATGGCGGAAACCGTCAAAAGCGCGCCAGTCGCCGAACGAGGAGTACCCGGTAATGATGCCGTTTTCTTCACTCACCAGCACTGGATAGCCGGCAATCTGCCGGGCCTCAAACCAGGCAATACGGTTATCGATATCGACGGTTTTGTCATTCCAGATGGCAGCGGTATGCAGTACGGCGTGATTATAGATTTCGGCGATCGCCGCGCAATCGTCTTTACTGGCATGGCGGATGGACATAGCAAGCCTCAAAGTCTGTACACTATAGTGGTACGGTATTATTACAATAATGAACGGCAGGCTGTCATCAGTTTTACGATAAATTTTACGTGGAACGGCGCAGTATCGGGGATAGCGGACAGTTGTGTAATACGGTAGTGCGCACTATATTGTTACATGATGAATACTATAGAAGACAATCTCAACCAGCGCATTAGCGCACGCATTCGTATCGAACGCGAGTCCCGCGGCTGGTCGCTGAGCGATCTGGCTGAACGCGCAGGGGCCTCGCGGGCAATGGTGCATAAAATTGAACGTGGCGAAAGTAGCCCCACCGCGGCGATGCTGGGCCGACTCTCCGGCGCGTTTGGCATCAGTATGTCGACGTTAATTGCGCGTGCAGAGATGCAGGAGGGCAAGCTTTTGCGCTTTGCCAACCAGCCGGTGTGGCGCGATCCACAAAGCCACTATTTGCGCCGTCACGTCTCGCCGCGTAGCGATCTGCCGATCGATCTGGTGCAAATAGAGCTGCCGGCCGGCAGCGATGTACCGATGCCTGCTTCTTCGTATGCGCTGGCGCGACAGCTCATCTGGCTTCAGCAGGGTGAGTTAGTTTTTGTTGAAGGGAACACTCGCCATCAGATGCAGGCGGGTGATTGTCTGGAACTGGGGCCGCCCAACGATTGCCGGTTTATCAATGAGTCCAGCGAGACTTGCGTCTATCTGGTGGTGCGCCTGAACCAATCCGGCTCATAATGTTAAAGCGCGTTAAGCATAAAACGGCTAGCCTCAGTACAGGCCGTTAACAAGAGGAGTTTGCTATGACCGCTATTCCACAACGCCATCACCGCTGGGTATTGGCTTCACGCCCGCACGGTGAACCTACCGCCGAAAATTTCAGACTGGAAGAGGGTGACCTCCCGACGCCGGGGGCGAATCAGATCCTGCTGCGGACTATTTATTTGTCGCTCGACCCTTATATGCGCGGACGGATGAGCGATGCGCCTTCTTATTCGCCGCCGGTGGACATTGGCGCGGTGATGGTCGGGGGGACGGTAAGCCGCGTGGTGAGCACTAATCACCCTGATTTTAAACCCGGTGAGTGGGTGCTTGGCTATAGCGGCTGGCAGGATTATGCGCTTTCCGATGGTAGCGATCTGGTTAAGCTCGGCGACAATCCTGAGCACCCCTCCTGGGCGCTTGGGGTGCTAGGTATGCCGGGATTTACCGCTTATATGGGGCTGCTGGATATCGGCCAGCCGAAAGCGGGGGAAACGCTGGTGGTGGCGGCGGCAACCGGCCCGGTGGGGGCAACCGTCGGGCAGATCGGCAAACTTAAGGGTTGCCGTACCGTCGGCATTGCCGGCGGCGTCGAGAAGTGTCGATACGCCGTTGAGGTTTTAGGTTTCGATGCCTGTCTTGATCACCGCGCTGCGGATTTCAGCCAACAGCTGGCGCAGGCCTGCCCACAGGGCATCGATGTCTACTATGAAAACGTCGGCGGTAAAGTCTTTGATGCGGTCCTGCCGTTGTTGAATACCGCTGCGCGGGTTCCCGTGTGCGGACTGGTTAGCGGCTATAACGCCACCGCGCTGCCGGATGGCCCGGATCGGCTGCCGCTGCTGATGGCGACGATCCTTAAAAAACGTATTCGTATGCAGGGTTTTATCATCGGCCAGGATTACGGGCATCGCATCGCGGAGTTCCAGCAGCAAATGGGGCGCTGGGTGCAAGAAGGTAAAATCAAATACCGCGAGCAGCAGATTGATGGCCTGGCGCAGGCGCCGCAGGCGCTGATTGGCCTGCTGAAGGGAGAAAACTTCGGCAAAGTGGTGATTAACGTCGCAGCGGAGGAGTAACGTTACCGCCTTATCTAACGCCCCCGAAGACGCGTGCGGGGGCGGTTTCGTCGCCTCTAAGCAAAAAAATGACTAATCCATACTTTTATTAATGGTTTGCTTTTCCGTGAGCGGCTTTTTATCCTTAAGGAAACTTAAGAGGTTAATGCGATGAAAGATGTAGTTGATAAATGCAGTACCAAAGGCTGCGCCATTGATGTTGGCACCATTATTGATAACGAAGACTGCGTTTACCGGGTCGAGAAACTTTTCCCTACTCGTGAAGAAGCGGAGTCTGCGGTAGCGGCCATTCGCGAACGCGCCGTTGCCGCCGCCAGCGAAACGCCGAGCGTGGATTACACGATTGAGCCGGTGGGTAATGAGGCGAAACTGGACGCGGCGGTGAATTTCTCCTGCCAGGCGGAAAAAATTATTTTCGAATTGTCCTTAAGAAGCGCGTTCTAACAGAATGTGGCGCAATAAAAAGGGATCCCAATTGGGATCCCTTTTTTTATCATTACTCATTGGGTGGCGTCATCATTCGAAACGCCAGGCGAGATTCATACCGATGCCGAAGTTACGGCCCGGCGCCGGTTCGTAATAACGACCATTGGATTCATTAACAATCACCGAGCCAACGTAGGTGCGATCGAACAGGTTATCGACGCGGCCGAATAGATCCATATCCATTTTCCCGTAGCTCCACTTATAGCCGGTGGTCAGGCCTACCACGGTCCACGATGGCGCTTTGGCGGTGTTGGCGTCGTTGGCCATAATGTCGCCCATATAACGGATATCGCTACCCGCGTACCAGCCCTGTTCCGGTTGGTAGCCGAAAGAGGCATAGCCCATATTGCGGGCAATACCCGGAATACGATTGCCGTTGCAGTCTGAGGAGCTGCAAACGTTCGTGCGATAGGTGGCGTCGAGCCAGGTCCATGCTGCTTTTAATTTCCAGCTGTCGCCAAACTGCTGGTCGAGACCGAGTTCCACTCCCTGACGACGGGTTTTACCGGCGTTTTTATAGCTGGTGCGGCCGCCGCTGCTGGAGTCGACCACAATCTCATTGTCGGTATCGGTCTGGAACAGCGCGGCGGTGAACAGTCCGTTGCCTATCCGCGTTTTGCTGCCAATTTCCGCGGTTTCATTTG